>OHEV01000317.1_pt1 | contig 30747 bp, 27 predicted proteins | sample 1567331 | NCBI WGS metagenome assembly OHEV01 (sample SAMEA3879561, study PRJEB24766) | human gut metagenome | biome: human-associated habitat; feature: feces | place: USA | collected 1985/1987 | reverse complement strand
AACATTTAATGGAATACCGGTCAATAGGAATATTGCACAAAGTTAACCTATTAATTAAAAATACATAAAATAATACATTATTCGACACTGATTTGCTATTAATTCTACAAAAATCGACTGCAAGCAACTTGGATTTTAAGTAAAAAAACGCCGATATTAACAGAAAACAGCACTTTATGGTCATTTTGACGAATGATAAAGTATAAATTTGTTTCAAAACTGAAAGTTGTAACACAGATTTCATTGATTGATAATTTATTGGGCACTACAATATGGTATAATAACAGAAAGAATTTGAGAGGAGCGTGGCGGCTTGAACGGTTTCGTGCGGAGATACGGTAGATATGTGCCTTTTGCCCTGACTATCATTATCATAATATGCTGTGCTCTTTTTCTTAAAGACCACGAGTTCTCTGAGATACTAAGCTATTGTCCTGACAACCTGTGGCTTGCAGCCTTTGTTATTTTGGGCTTTTACGGACTTAAATCACTGTCGGTTGTGTTTCCCCTTGCCGCAATATTTGTGTGCGTTGGTGCGATCTATCCTTTCTGGGTGGGCGTGCTGCTGAACGTTGTGGGGCTTGCGGTGTGTTTTACGATACCGTATCTTGTTGGCAGGATATCGGGCGGCGACATAATGCGTGTTATTGAGATGAAATATCCTAAGGCACGAAAACTTGTAAATTATGGTCACGACAATAACCTTTTTGCATCGTACATTTCAAGGGCAGTGGTAGTCGTTCCGGGCGACCTTGTTTCCATGATACACGGTGCACTGCGTATGCCTTACAGACCGTATTTGTTAGGCTCGATAATGGGCGTTATGCCTGAAATGTTGGTGCAGACATATATTGGTGCACAGCTAAAACATCTCACGCTGAAGTCGGTGCTGGTGATGATAGCACTCATAGCGGCGACGTTGGCATTTTCGCTGATACTAAACAAGAAGGTCAGCAGGAGCGGTAAAAAGACCGACAAGGAAGATTTCTGATATAAGTACAAAAAAGCGGACTGTTAACAGCAGCCCGCTTTTAATATTATTTGTCGAAACTTGGGTTGAAGGCGTAGAAATTTTTGCTGTCCAGCATATCCTGAATAAGTCTGAGACCCTCGCCGAAACGCTGATAGTGGACTACCTCACGTTCACGGAGGAATTTTATCGGGTCACGGACATCAGGGTCATCAGCGAGTCTGAGGATATTATCATAGGTCAGGCGGGCTTTCTGCTCAGCCGCAAGGTCCTCGTGCATATCAGCGATAGCATCGCCTGTGCACTGGAAGATATCAGCTGAAAACGGCACGCCTGAGGCAGCGATAGGATAAACGCCCGTTGTGTGGTCAACGAAATAGGTGTCAAAGCCGCTGTCCTTTATTTCTTTGATAGAGAGGTCACGGGTGAGCTGATAGATTATCGTGCCGATCATTTCAATGTGTGCAAGCTCTTCTGTGCCGATATCGTTGAGTATTGCCTGCACTTCACGGCATGGTGCTGAGTAACGCTGGTTGAGGTATCTCAGTGCTGCTCCGAGTTCACCGTCTGGGCCACCCAACTGCGAAATAATGACCTTAGCCAACGCAGGGTTAGGGTTTGCGATCTTAACAGGGTATTGCAGCTTTTTTTCATATTGCCACATCAGTCAACACTCCTTTCCCATGGAAAAGGCGTTGTGACCCATTCCCACTTCTTGGACGAATTGTTCTGCGATATCGTCAGCGGTCCGTATTTCTCGTTGTATTCTGCCACGAGTTTTTCTTTGTCTGCCTTGTGATGTGCAAAATATGCCAGACCCTCACGGCAGGTAGGGTGGCTGTCAAGATACAGATTTGCCTCAACAAGTGCAAAGCTGCAAGCCTGTATCTTCCTGAGAAGTCGCTCCTTGTCACTTAGTATGGGCATTCTTTACAGCCTCCTCTCCGATAAATGGTTTGTCAAGTGACGGGAAGATAGTTCCCCTTGAAAGTGCTACATCAACTTCATAGGGTTTTTCCCACGTCTGAAATGGTATATATGCCATTGCAAGAGGCGTGTTTTCAGGAAATCTTCCCTTAGGCATCGGACAGGCCGGCGTGCCTTCTTCCATGTCCTCTGCAAGTATCCTGCCCAAAGACAGGCTATCAAACATATCCAAATAAGTTCACTCCTTATGTTGTCTGAGTTTCTTGCCGCAGTTGTTCATGCGGCTGTTTTATCATATGCGGCTGCCACCCGAGCGGTGCAGAAATGCAGGACGTTACCAAATTACTTGCAATTTGTTCATTAAAAATACACGGAATTAATTTTTTGTGAACACTAATATTGTTTGTAACAATAAACATACTTGAAATAACGCTAAATTTGTAGGATTTAATATTGACAAATCGGGCGTCTGCATGGTATATTAGTAATATCAAAGGAACATATGCCGTGACATATGTAATCGGAGGAGAGATAATTATGAAAAATGTCAAGAGATTTCTTGCATTAACAGTTTCAGCTGCTCTTGCAGTTTCTTGTTTCGCAGGCTGCGGAAACAATGCTAAGAAGAACAGCGATACTATCGTTATCGGCTGCAGCGGTCCGCTCACAGGTGACGCTGCACAGTACGGCGTTGCTGTTAAGAATGCTATCGAGCTTGCTGTCAAGGACGTAAATGACGCAGGCGGAATAAACGGAACAAAGCTCTCATACGTTTTCGAGGACGATGAGGCTGACTCAGGCGATAAGGCTGTAAATGCTTATAACGCACTGAAAGACAATGGTATGCAGGTAATGGTCGGAACAGTAACAACAGGTTCTTGCCTCGCAGTTATTGAAAAGACAAAGCAGGATAACATCTTCCAGCTTACACCTTCTGCATCTGCTCAGGACGTTATCAAGAACGATAACTGTTTCCAGGTTTGCTTTACTGACCCTAACCAGGGTAAAGGTTCTGCCGACTATATCGCAGACAATAAGCTTGCTACAAAGATAGCTGTAATTTACGACAGCTCTGACGCTTATTCATCAGGTATCTTCAACACATTTAAGTCCGAGGCTGAGGCTAAGGGTCTTGATATCGTTACAGAGCAGTCCTTCACTAAGGACAGCAAGACTGACTTCTCAGCTCAGATCAGTGCGGCTAAGGACGCAGGTGCAGATCTTGTGTTCCTGCCTATCTACTATCAGCAGGCATCTCTGATCCTTACACAGTGCAAGTCAGCTAACTATAATCCAACATTCTTCGGCTGCGACGGTCTTGACGGACTTCTTTCTATCAAGAACTTCGATACTTCACTTTGCGAGGGCGTAATGCTCCTTACACCATTTGCTGCCGATGCTCAGGATCAGGCTACTCAGGATTTCGTTAAGAAGTATAAGGACGCTTACAACGGCGAAACACCTAACCAGTTCGCAGCAGACGCTTATGACGGCGTAATGGTACTTGCAGATCTCATGAAGAAGGAAGGCATTACAGCTGATATGTCAGCATCAGATATCTGCGACAAGCTCAAGAAGGCTATCACAGATAAGGACTTCTCTTATGATGGACTTACAGGTACTGGCATGAAATGGGGCAAAGACGGTGCCGTATCTAAGGACCCTAAGGCTGTTATCATCAAGAATGGTGCTTATTCAGCACTGACAGCTGACGATATTGTCGCATCAACCGCTCAGTAATAACTGAAAAATGCAGCTGCGTATGAAAAGTACGCTGAATACCATAAAAAAAACCGGCAGTTCTAAAAAATTGTCGGTTTTTTTGATTTAATTTATGAAAATGTGTTGCAAAAAGCACGGGGTTATGATATAATTTATTGTATATTGTGTTTATGGCAAGGACAGTTGTAATGTGCACAGTTACATCTGCTCGTTGACCTACTCCCAAAAGGAAGGAATGTTTGTATATGGGTTTTCTTAATAACCTCATCAACGGAATAAGCCTTGGCAGTATATATGCCGTTATAGCGTTGGGCTATACGCTTGTGTATGGTATCGCCAAAATGCTTAACTTCGCCCACGGCGACGTTATCATGGTGGGCGGATATGTGATATTCACTTGTATGACCACATGGGGACTTAATTCATGGCTTTCTATCATCATCGCAGTGATCGCCTGCACACTTCTCGGTATCGTTATCGAAAAGGTCGCATATAAGCCGCTCAGACAAGCCACCTCGCTTGCGGTGCTTATCACGGCAATAGGCGTCAGCTACTTTTTGCAGAATATCGCACTGCTCATATTCGGCGAAAAGCCTGTCAACTTCACATCTGTTGTAAACGTGCCGAGTATCGAGCTTTTCGGCGGACAGATAGTTATTTCAGGCGAAACATCAGTTGCAATAATAGTGTCTATCATCATTGTAGTTGGTCTTTCATTGTTTATCAATAAAACCAAGAGCGGACGTGCAATGCTTGCGGTTTCAGAGGACAGAGGTGCGGCTCAGCTCATGGGCGTGAACATCAACCGCACTATCTCATTGACTTTTGCTATCGGTTCAGGTCTTGCTGCAATAGCAGGTGCACTGCTTTGCTCAGCTTATCCTACACTTCAGAACACAACAGGTGCAATGCCTGGTATCAAAGCGTTCGTTGCGGCAGTATTCGGCGGTATCGGTTCTATACCGGGAGCTATGATCGGCGGTATCCTTATCGGCGTTATCGAGATCCTGGGCCGTGCCTATATCTCACCACAGCTTGCCGACGCTATCGTTTTTGCTGTGCTTATCCTTGTGCTTATCGTAAAGCCTACCGGTATCCTCGGCAAGAAGATCAGCGAGAAGGTATAAAAGTCAACTTAAAATTTTCGAGCAGTCCTGCTTTGCAGTTCTGTTTTATCTGAAAGGATTGGTTTTTTGTGAAAAAAGAAGGGGCAAACGCAAAAACAAAGTTTTTTAAGCCGCATACCAAGAAAAGCTTTATCACATATGCAATGGTAATAGTAGCCTTTGTGGTAATGCAGATACTCAGCAGCGGCGGATATATCTCAAGTATGCTCACAGGACTTCTTGTTCCTCTGTGCGTGTACTCTATACTTGCAGTATCCCTTAACCTGACTGTCGGCATACTGGGCGAGCTTAGCTTGGGTCAGGCAGGCTTTATGTGCGTTGGTGCATATACAAGTGCGATATTCTCTATCGTAACTTCCGAAACTATTGAAAACGTGTGGATAAGATTTCCTATAGCTATCCTTATAGGCGGAATCGTAGCCGCACTGTTCGGTATACTCATAGGCATACCTGTTCTTAGACTTAAAGGCGACTATCTTGCTATCGTTACACTGGCTTTCGGCGAGATAATAAAGAACGTTTTCGCTGCACTTTATCTTGGCTATGACTCAAAGGGCGTTCATATTTCTTTGAAGAGCATTTCAAACCTTAATCTTGAGCCTGACGGCAAGCTTATCATCAACGGCCCTCAGGGTATCAGCGGCACACCGAACGATTCTACATTCATAATCGGTGCAGTGATGCTGCTTATCACTCTTATCATTGCCTATAACTTTGTTTATTCAAGAACGGGCAGAGCGGTAATGTCTATCAGAGATAACGTTATCGCAGCCGAGGCTGTGGGACTTAATATCACAAAGTATAAGCTCATAACCTTTGCACTCACTGCGTTCCTCGCAGGCTGTGCAGGTGCACTTTATTCCCATAACTTCTATACTCTTCAGGCGTCAAAATTCGATTACAACCTGTCTATCCTCATTCTCGTATTCGTCGTACTTGGCGGTATCGGAAAGATAAGAGGCAGCGTTATCGCAGCTGTTGTGCTCGTATTGCTCCCTGAGCTGCTCAGAAGTATCAACAACTACAGAATGCTTATCTATTCTATCGTCCTTATCGTAATGATGATAATAACTTCAAATGAAAAAACAAAGACTTTTATCAGTGCAAATACCGCAAAATTCAAGGCTTTGTTCAAGCGTGATAAAGTAAAGGAGGCTGAGTAATATGGCACTTCTTGAAGTAAAAAATCTCGGCATCTCGTTCGGCGGACTTCGTGCGGTTGACGAGTTCAGCATAACAATAGAAAAAGGTCAGCTCTACGGTCTTATCGGACCGAACGGAGCAGGAAAATCAACTCTGATCCGGGCTATTTTAAATGACATTCCACACACGGGAAGCATTGAATTTAAGGACAGGGAAAATGGTCATATCCAGAAGCTTAAGATTGGTTATGTACCACAGAATCTAAATATCGAGAAATCTACTCCGGTCAGTGTCTATGATATGATTGCAAGCTATCAGTCCAACCGGCCGGTATTTTTATATAAGAGCAAAAAACTATATCAGGAAATCAAAGAAAGCTTAAAAATGTTTGAAGCCGAGCATTTGATTGACAAGCAGGTATGTAATCTTTCCGGTGGGGAATTACAGCGTGTACTTCTTTCCATGGCAGTGATGGATGAACCGAATCTGCTGCTTTTGGATGAGCCGGTGTCTGGTATTGACCAGAATGGGATGGAGTTATTTTATCGGAATATCGAATATCTGAAGGAAAATTTTGACCTGGCAGTTTTACTGATTTCCCATGACCTTGATTATGTAAGAAAATATGCAGACCATGTGGTTCTCATAGATGGCAAAGTGCTGACCCAGGGAACACCGAAGGAAGTCTATGACAGTGCTGCTTTTAAACAGGTATTTACAGATATGGAGGTGCGGGGATGATAGAATTTTTTACCGCGTGGTGGTCTTATGGATTTATGCGGAATGCATTTATCGCAATCCTGATTATCACACCATTGTTTGGAATCCTTGGAACCATGATTGTAAATAACAAAATGGCATTTTTCTCAGATGCATTAGGTCATTCTGCATTGACGGGAATTGCTCTTGGCGTTGTGATGGGAGTTGCAGATACGACCTTATCCATGATTATTTTTGCAGTAATTTTTGCATTATTACTAAACTATATCAGCAGTAAAGCATCGGCATCCAGAGATACGATTATCTCCGTTTTTTCTTCAGCGTGTATTGCTGTGGGACTGGCCATCTTATCGAAAGGTGGCAATTTCAGCAAATATTCCAGCCTTTTGGTAGGTGATGTTTTAAGCATCTCTAAAAAGGAAATTATTTATCTGATTCTGATTTTTGCGGCAACACTGATTTTCTGGGGCGTGGCATTTAATAAGTTAAATGCGGTAAGCCTGCACCGGGCGCTGGCAAAGAGCCGGGGAATCCGGGTGAAGCTGATAGAAAATATTTTTGCAATTTTTATTGCATTAATTGTAATGCTTTCCATTAAATGGATTGGAATTTTGATCATCAATGCACTGCTGATTCTTCCGGCAGCAGCAAGCCGGAATATTTCGGTCAACATGCGGGAATATCATTTATTTTCCGTTATCTTTTCCCTGTTTTCGGGATTGCTCGGATTGATGATTTCCTATTTTACCAATGTTGCAACAGGTCCGATGATTGTGATTGTAGCAGCCATCATTTATTTTGCAACTTATGTATACGGAAGGAGAAATGCATGATGAGAACCACGAAAAAAGGAAGAAAAGGCGCACTTTTACTTACTTTTCTTCTGGCAGGAAGTTTACTGCAATCCGCTATGAGAATGAAAGTAAGAGTTACATTATAGATAAAGGGGCATTTCAGATGCCTTATGGTGAGGATACAACGGTGCAGGCACAGCTTGACGACTGGATTGCACAAGAGGATGGAAGTTATCTTGTAACGGCCTCCCTCTTAACCTATAGTGATGCAGAGGGAAGCAGTAACAGAACCTTCCAGTTTATATTAAACGATAATGGATATAAGGATGAACTTCCGGATCCATTATTCTACTATACCATCTCAAACGTCAGTCCGATGGATGATTCTTTTTCGGATCTGACTCAGGAGACGGAAGAAAACTCCCCCGGACAAGAGCCTTCGACCCAAAACGTTTCCGAATAGAATCAATGGCTGCATCCAGTTGCTTTTGCTTATTGGCAGAAGGCATCTGGGTGCAGCTTTTTTTATTGCCATCTGGGAGCGGACTGCCGGAAGCTGTACTTTCTGTGGAAATCATGGCAGATGCCGATGAATCGGCTGCATAATCAAAAATAGAAAGCTGCACCGGTGCATCTTCAGGAAGCAGACGGCTGGTACGGATGCCAAGGAGTCGGACAGGTTCACTATTCCAGAGCTGCTGGAAAAGGGAAACGGCAGTTTTATATAGGGCATCTGTAGTATTTGTGGCTGAGAGGAGACTGCACTGGTGGGAAGTATTGGTAAAATCATGATAGCGGATTTCTACCGTAATACTCTGGGCTAACATTTTTTCTTTCCGGAGGCGAATGGATACAGATTCGGAAAGAGAGAGCAGAACCTTTTTTGCATCTGCTAAGGTGCGGGCGTCCTCCTTTAAAGTGGTGGAATTGCCAATCCCCTTGGCTTCCCGCTTGGTAGAATGCACATGGTCATCTCCGATTCCATTGGCATATTCCCACATCAGTGTGCCGTGGCTTTTGAATTCCTGACGGAGGTAATCCGGGTCAGTGGCTGCAAGTTCTCCGATGGTACGGATGCCAAGTGCTTTCAACCGGGCAGCACTGGAATGCCCTACCATGTAGAGATCATCCACCGGAAGCGGCCACATTTTTTTTGCAATTTCATCCGGAAAAAGAGTGTGAATCCGATCCGGCTTGGTAAAATCACTTGCCATCTTCGCTAGAAGCTTATTTGGAGCAATTCCAATATTAACGGTAAAACCAAATCGTGATTTAATATTTGCAGAAATGATTTTGGCTGCTGCAAGAGGAGATTCATACCGGTGGGCAATGGGCGTAAAGTCAAGAAAACATTCATCTATGGAAAGCTGCTCGATATCATCGGTGTAGGTATGCAGCAGTTCCATAAGTGCATGGCTTTTTTTCTGGTACATGGCATGATCCGGCGGAACCAGCATAAGGGTAGGACATTTGCGTAAAGCATTGGCAACCGGTTCGCCGGTGACAATCTTATAGGCTTTGGCAGGCACAGACTTGGCAAGAACCACACCGTGTCTTGTAGCAGAGTCACCGCCAATAATTGCCGGTATAGTGCGGATATCTAAAGTTTCACCATGCTCTAGGCGGTCAACAGCACTCCAGCTTAAAAAAGCAGAATTGACATCAATATGAAAGATAATCCGGTGCATAATGCTCCTCCTTTACCGTATTATGGAATTGCCGGCTGTTTACGGGCTTAATACCTTGGATACCTATATTATAAAAGCTTTCCGGTTGAAAAGAAAGGGCTTTTAGTGTATAGTAAGGTTACAAATAAGGGAAAACGCAGCGAGAATAATGGCAGGTGATTGTTTATGAGATTTAAAAGAATCGATGTGGATACGGTGCGCTGTATTATTTCAGAAGAAGAATTAATGGAAAATGGGCTGGAAGTAGATGATTTTCTGCAGAATGACGGAAGAACAGAATCGTTTCTGCGTAAGATTATTTCCATGGCAGAAGAAGAGGTCGGATATAAAGTACAGGGTGGAAATATTACCATTCAGGTTGCAGTACTGCCGGAGCATACGCTGGCACTTACTTTTTCTGAGAAGCCGGAGCTTGGCATCAGCAATATGTTGGAAAATCTGAAGTCTGCAGTAGAAAGTCTGGTTAAGAATGCTCCTGATATTGAAAAGCTGAAACAGACGTCAAAAGAGCTGGCAAATCAGAATCATACGGATGAAGGCATTGCAGAAATACAGCCGGAGCAGTCAGATTCCAAGGCAGAAGAAAGCACAGATAAGAAACAGTCTACCGGTGGCTTTACACTAAAAGACCGGAATTTTTATCAGCTTTGCTTTGCAAGCATGGAACGTGCAATTTTTTATGCCAAGGGCGTCCGTCTGGAACTGCCGATGAAGAGCAGTCTTTATTATCTGACCAGAGAGGATGCTTATTATCTTTTGCTTGAGAAGGGAGAACTTAGTGATAAACAGCTTTGTCGTCTTTTAAGTGCTTCTTTGGAATTTGCAGATGATATTTATGCGCATGGACCGACCCGGGCATATATTATGGAGCATGGAAAATGCATTTTGCCGGAGCAGGCGTTAGAACATTTACAGGAAATTTAGACAGACAGAGGAATTGGAATGGAAGAATATAAAGATAAAGCATCTTTTGAAGAATTTTTTAAGCAGAACTATGTACCACTGGATTATAAATCCATTTGGAATGAGATGCGGGAGGCAGCCGGAGATGGCTGGAGCCTTTTTACCGATGAATACAAATTCCGTGGAAAGATAGATAAGAAAGATTTTATTGTGCATATGACAGGCGATGCCTACTGCACTTTTGAAGAGATTGTGGAAAATGCAATTGATGAGTTGAACAGCGGAATCCTTGACATTGTGATGGAAATCGGCAATGAGATGGAATTTGACAACGATACAGCAGAAATTTATTTTGATACCATTGAAAAGCAGTTGAAGGAAATGTTAGATGCCCTTTATGATGATGTGCTTAAAGATTTATAAAAGCAGGTAAAATAAACAGTAAAGATAGAAAAGACCCTGGAAGAACGATTGTATGTAAATTAGTTCTTCCGGGGTTTCTTATATGTCTTTAATATCAATCGGAGAGTTTGCTCATGGCACGGGATTTTTCAGAGCAGGCATTCTGGGCAGCAATTACGGTGCTGCGGAAGGAGCCTTCCTCTAATTTAGCCACAGCAGCAATGGTAGTTCCGGCCGGGGAGCAGACTGCATCCTTTAATTCGCCCGGATGTTTACCGGTCTCTAATACCATTTTAGCTGCACCAAGAACGGACTGGGCAGCAAATTTATAAGCCTGGGCACGCGGCATACCGTCATTAACAGCTGCGTCAGCCATTGCTTCAATAAACATATAGACATAAGCCGGTGAGGAACCACTGACTCCGACTACGGCATCCATAAGACTTTCCGGTACAATTTCTGCTTTACCAAAGCTTTCAAAGAGAGAGACAACCATTTTGGTTTCTTCTTCTGTGATATGCTCATTTGGGGTAATGGCAGACATGGCTTCCTGAACCATAGCCGGTGTATTTGGCATGGTACGAACCAGTTTAATATCTTTACTGAATAAAGATTCAATCCGTGAAATGGTCTGTCCGGCAGCAATGGCAACTATGATTTTGTCATCGGTAACACTGTCTTTGATTTCTTTGATGACTGTTTCATAAAGATATGGTTTTACAGCAAGAAAAATGATATCGGATTCTACAGCAACAGTCTCATTGTCTAAGGTGGTGCGGATACCATACTGCTCAGAAAGTGTATCCAGTGTGACCTGGGTTTTCGCACTGGCAATCAGGTGGCTGGCAGGAACCAGACCGGAAGAGATAATTCCGCCAATCATGGCACGACCCATATTACCGCTTCCGATAAAACCAATTTTTTTATCTAACATGATGCATTCTCCTTTTATGAAAGGGGATATCCCAGATGATACTGGAATATCCCCTTTGATATTGTCTAAGTATAGGTTCAATTAGAAATCTGTTAAGTCAGCAGCTCTTCTCTCTAAGAAAGCAGTCATACCTTCTGTTTTGTCATGAGTAGAGCAGGTTACGCCGAATAAGTTTGCTTCCATCTCAACAGCGTTCTTGATATCCATATCATATCCGTTGTTGATAGCAGCCTTTGCAACTGAGATTGCGTAGCTTCCCTTAGAGATGATCTTTGCAGCCATAGCCTTAGCTGTTGGCATAAGCTCCTCTTTTGCTACTACTTTATTAACGAGACCGATGCGGTATGCTTCTGCAGCGTCTACGTTGTCGCATGTGAAGATCATTTCCTTAGCACGTCCCATTCCTACTAAACGAGCAAGTCTCTGTGTACCGCCAAAGCCAGGGATGATTCCAAGTCCTGTCTCAGGCTGTCCGAAAATTGCGTTCTCAGAAGCGATTCTGATATCACATGCCATAGAAATCTCGCATCCTCCACCGAGTGCGAATCCATTGACAGCTGCGATTGTTACCTGACGCATATTCATGAGCTTGAAGAATGGCTCTGAAGCCTTGATTCCGAATGCTCTTGCCTGTGGTGCTGTGAAATTAACCATCTCTGAGATGTCTGCTCCTGCTACGAATGACTTGAACTCGTTGCCCTTCTTGTCAGGACCACCTGTAAGGATAAGCACCTTAACATCGTCTCTTGCCTCTATCTCTGTTAATGCTACATTTAACTCATCAAGAGTCTCACTGTTTAATGCATTAAGAGCAGCCGGTCTTGAGATTGCAAGTACTGCAATCTGATCTGCTACGTCAAGTGTTAAATTTTTGAACTCGCTCATTGTATAAATCCTCCTTAAAAAACCTATGTATAACCGACATTTCTGTCGTAATTTATAAAAAAATAGTAACACTTTGACAAATTTTTGTCAATGTCTGAATGACCTTTTTCAATTTTCTTTTATTATTTCTTTTATTGTCCATACAAATGTTATCTCAAAAAGTATGCACTGTAAGGTGGCAGCTCAAAGCCACCGTTTAATGTAACCTGCTCACCTGTAATCAGGTCTGTTGCATCACCCTTTCCCATATCAAAGCCCGCAAAAAACGGCTGGTCTGCGGCATTGATGCACACGAATACCTTTTCGCCATCACATTCACGACCGAAAACGCACTGGCCGTTTGTGAGCACAACCGAATAGAAATTACCGTAGCATAGTGCCTTTGACTGCTTCTTTGCCTCTGCGAGCTTTGAAATCCATTCAGTCAGCTCATTGTACTGTGGCGCTTCAAAGCATGCCCTCAGAGCCGGGTCACCGTCTTCTTTTTTTGCCTTCTCTCCCCACTCACTGCCATAGTACACACAAGGGATGCCCGGCATACCAAATGCAAGTGCATAGATTAGTGGCAGATGCTTTTCATTGGTCAGTATGCTTGCCACTCTTGTCACATCATGATTGTCCACAAATGACAGGAGGTGCTTACCCTTGTAGAGAGTCCACTGCTCCGGTCCGAACTGTCTGAGAAGCGAATGATTTATCTCAAACATATTCATGGAATTAAAGCTCGAGTACAGACCCTTATAGCACTCATAGTTCGTTACCGAGTGAAGCATCGCATCATTCATAATCTGGTTGTAGTCACCATGCAGTGTCTCTCCCACCAGGAAGAAATCCGGCTTTAGTGAGTCGCAGAACTCCCTTAGTCTTCTGAGGAAATCATGGTCGAGGCAGTATGCCACATCAAGTCTCAGCCCGTCTATATCAAACTCGTCTACCCAGCCCTTTATCGCTGAAAAGATATGCTGGATTACATCCTCATTTCTCAGATTAAGCTTGACCAGATCATAGTTTCCTTCCCAGCCCTCGTACCACAATCCATCATTATAGTTTGAATTGCCATCGAACGCTATACGGCCAAACCAGTTCACATATGGTGAGCTTTCTCTGTTTTTAAGCACATCCTGGAACGCCCAAAAGCCTCTTCCCACATGATTGAACACACCATCCAGCACTACCTTTATGCCGTCCTTGTGCAGATTGTCACAAACCTGTGCGAAGTCCTCGTTTGTGCCAAGCCTTGTGTCTATTTTTGTATAATCCCTTGTATTATATCCGTGTGTATCAGATTCAAACACCGGTGAAAAATAGATTGCATCTGCCCCAAGCTTTTTGATATGAGGTATCCAGTCATTCACTTTTAAAATTCTGTGTTCCAAAACACCATCATTCTCAAATGGTGCCCCACAGAAGCCTAACGGATAAATCTGATAAAATACACTTTCATATGCCCACATTATTTTGCCCTCCTTGATAGTTGTGTAGTGGTTTTGTACCTGTTATCTGTTATCTATTATACACAATTATGTACTTATATGCTACATTTTTTTGTTACTTTTTACCTACATTAAGTATTTTGTTACCTTGTATAATTAAATTTCTAATAGAAATTCCTGTAGATAACACATGCAATAACCACATGGATAAAGAAAATAAGCGGCATCCCCTTTACAAAATACCAATGCTTTGTCTTGTGCCTGAAGGCATACATCCCAGCCCAGGTACCGGCGCTTCCGCCCAGCAGGCTGAGCCCAAATAATGTCTTCTCCGGGATGCGCCATGCGTGTGCCTTGGCCTTACACTTGTCAATTCCCATCGCAGCAAAGCCTGCTATATTCATAAGAAGCAGATAAATCAGAAAAATTTTCATATAAATAATGCTCCATTCTATTACTCCGCACATAAATTTATAAATATATAAACATATCTGCATATATTAATAAGTCCACAAAAAACAATAGCCCAGCCTTTAAAGGCCGGGCCATAAATTAATTATTAATTCTTAGCTTTTTTAGAAACCTTAGCCGGTGCAGCCGCCTGCTTTTTAATGGCGCTCTTGCCCAGATAAAGCTTCATCACATACCACAGCTCTGTAGCGATGCAGATTGAAGAATATGTTCCGCAAAGCACACCTACCATGAGTGGTAATGAGAACTCTCTGATTGATGTATGACCAAAGATAAAGAGTAACAATACCATAACAAATGTAGTAAGCGAAGTATTGATGCTTCGTGAAAGTGTCTGTGTAAGGGACTCGTTTGCTATATCAGCAAGCTCATCTGCTGAGTACTTCTTGATACCGTGAAGGTTCTCACGGATACGGTCAAAGATAACGATTGTATCGTTGACTGAGTAACCTACGATTGTAAGTATACATGCGATAAACGTACTGCCGACTGAGATTCTGATAAGTGCATATGCTGTGACTACAACAAGCACATCATGTACCAGCGCAAGGATAGCACTTGAAGCAAATCTGATGTCCTTGAATCTGAACCAGATATATAACAGCATGAAAATACATGAAATAATAACTGCCTTTACAGCGTTTGTTCTCATCTCACCACTGATTGTTGAGCTGATACTCTGAGTCTCTATAGTTGATGCATCAACATTGAAATCCTTCTCAAGAAGAGCTGCGAGATCCTGTCTCTCATCGAGTGAAAGTGTACGTGTCTTTAATGTGACATCATGGCTGCCCTGAACTGTAGTAACCTGCACTGCACTATTGCCAAGGAGCTTTGATACTGAAGGCACGATGTCCTTCTCAACCTCTGCGGCTGTATAATCCTTGCCAAAGTCTGCAGTGGTTGATGTACCACCTACAAACTCAAGACTGTAGTTTAATGCATTGCCGCTTGTAGCACCGAAATAAATCATGCCGCCAATACCTGCAAGTATAACTACACCTGAGATAACAAAGTATTTAACTCTGTTCTGTACAAATCTGATAACCTTTCTCTTCTTTGCCTTGCCGTAGAACTTCTCAGCTCTGACACCGACACCGTAAAATGCTCTTGTAAGGTATTTTGCAATAAAAAGAGCTGTAAACAGTGACAGAATAATTGAAATCATAAGTGTGTATGCAAAGCCCTTTACTGTACCTGAACCGAGCACCATAAGCACAAGTGCTGCGATAAAGGTTGTAACCTGTCCATCGAGGATGGCTGAAAGAGCCTTCTTGTAGCCCTCATTTACTGCAGCAAGCACTGATTTGCCACCTGCGATTTCCTCACGGATACGGGCAAATACGATAACGTTTGCATCTACTGCCATACCGATACCAAGGATGATACCCGCGATACCCGGCAGTGTAAGTGTAATCTCAAACCAGTAAATAAACAGTACTGTAAGCATTGAGTAGAGTGCAAGTCCGATAGATGCAACCACACCGAGTATACCATAGAGCACAATCATGAATATCATGATTAAGATAATTCCGATAATTGCAGCCTTTACTGCATTTGTGAGCGCTGTTCCACCGAGCTGTGCGCCAACAACATTTGACTCTAACTCCTCGAGCTGGAGGTTGATGGCTCCGACACGGATAAATGTTGCAAGGCTTGTTGCCTCGTCGTAATCCTTCATTCCGTTGATTACACAGTTACCATCTGAGATAACGGCGCTTACTGTAGGAACGCTGATGAAATGATCATCATAGTATATACCGATTGACTGTCCTGCATCCTTTGCCTTCTTTGTGGCATCTGCCCATGTGTCAATAGCCTTATCCTTGAGCTTTAATGAAACAACAGGCTCCTTGGTTGATGTAGATGATGACTGGTCATACTGGGCGCTTGCATCCTTTACATCGTTACCATCGAGGATGACTGAGCCATTGGCCTTTAAGGTGTCAATATCATAGTTGAGCTTGTAGCCGCCCTCAACCGATGTGTCCTGTGTATAGTTGGCATTTCCGTCACTGTCATACTGGGCGATGAAGTACAGTGATCCCGGACTTCCAAGATCCTCGAGTACCTTGTTAGGGTCGTCAACACCCGGAATCTCTACAGTGATACGGTCATCCCCGCTCTTGTATACAGAGTACTCTGTTGTGTAGCTCTCTGCACGCTCCTCGAGCTTTGCGATAGTATCATTTACATCCTTGTCTGAAGGATTCTTGTCCTTGATATGGTAGGTGATTGAAACACCACCTGAGAGGTCGAGACCAAGCTTGATATTCTGATAATCCTTATCCTTGGTGCTCTCACCATTAGCAGTTGCCTCCTGCTTTTGCTTTGTGTCGGTGATTACTGCAGTGGAATACCAGCCCAGCAAGCCGATACAAATGACTGCCACAAGGATAATCACCCAACTCTTTCCTTTTTTCATTTTCTTATACCTTCCTGTCATTTTGCTACCATCCATATAGGTATACAGATGGCAAATATATTCGCACACGGGTCACAAATACCGCTATCCGTTTCCCGTGACAAATTCAAATTATTGTGCATCATCTGCCATATCAGCCTCTGCTGCCTTAATCATGATAGCGCACTCTATACGCTTCTTCTGCAGCTCGCAGCCTAAATCATAGGCATCAGTGATTGTGCCGTGGAAGTTGTATGAGTTGGCGGCACAGCCACCGCTGCAATAGAATCTGGCAAAACAGTTGCGACATTTTTCCTTGGCATAAACATTACAGCACTTAAACTCATCCTGGATGTCAGTGGCCTTGATGCCATCCCAGACATTACCCATAAGGAAGTCCTCATTGCCCACAAACTGATGGCATGGATATAAATCTCCCCATGGAGTCACTGCCAGGTACTCAGTTCCTGAGCCACAGCCGGAAAGACGCTTATATACACAAGGTCCTCCCTCTAAATCTATCATAAAATGGAAGAAATTGAAGCCGTTTCCTGCCTTGTTTCTCTTTACCATCTCTGCTGCAAGTCTGTCGTACTCATCAAAGAGCACAGGTAAATCAGAATCCTTAAGTGCATACTCATCTGTAGGCTGTGCCACTACAGGCTCAACCGAAATCTGCTTAAAACCTAAATCAGCCAGATGAAGCACATCCTTTGAAAAATCAGTATTGAAATGTGTGTATGTACCTCTCACATAGTACTTGTCCTGATGTCTGCTCTCTGCAAACTTCTGGAATTTCGGAACAATAAGGTCATAGCTGCCGGCGCCCTTTCTGAAAGGTCTCATGCGGTCATGAACCTCCTTGCGTCCGTCGATACTAAGGACCACATTGTCCATCTCTTTGTTAGCGAACTCCATAATCTCGTCATTTAAGAGCACACCGTTTGTGGTGAGTGTGAACCTGAAATGCTTGTCATGAAGCTTCTCCTGCTCTCTTCCATATGCCACAAGCTGCTTCACCACATCCCAGTTCATAAGAGGCTCTCCTCCAAAGAAGTCTACCTCTAAGTTTCTCCTGCTGCCTGAATTGGCAATCAAAAAATCAAGTGCCTGTTTTCCTGTCTCGTAGCTCATGAGAGCTCGTCTGCCGTGATACTCGCCCTCCTCTGCAAAACAATATCTGCAGGCAAGGTTGCAGTCGTGCGCTATGTGAAGGCAAAGTGCCTTTACAACTGTCTGGCGCTTCTTGAAATCTATGATACGCTCTTTGTATGTATCTTCTGTGAAGAGCTCTTCATTATCCTTAAGCTCATTTACTTCCTGTATTGCTTCTTCTATCTCCGTCTGTGGATACCTGTCCACAAGCTTTTCAATAATCTCCTTAGCTGAGTTGTCCTCAAACAGCTCAATAACGTCATATGTGACATCATCCACCACATGGATTGCGCCACTGTTGACATCTAAGACAATATTATAGCCGTTGTTCTTGTACTGATGAACCACTACAATATTCCTCTCTTTCTATACACATTTTAAAATTACACTGCGAAAAGAGTGTGCACCTATCAGCGCACACTCTTTAAATCCGCTTCACCTATGACTATTTGTACTGCTCACAAGTCTGGTTTCCAACTGTACAAGATGTCTTGCAAGCTGACTGGCATGATGTCTGGCACTCGCCACATCCGCCCTTTTTAACTGTGTTCTGTAATTTTCTTGTATTTAATGTCTTTACGTGTTTCATTTTTATCTCCTTTTCATTTAACGATGTCTGATTGACACATCATATTTGCTTTCAACATTATATCACAGCATTATCAATATGAAAAGTCCTTTTTTAGCGAAAAACAAGCGCTGAAAACATTACCAGAAGGAGTATTATCAAAAGCTCGAATATATTTTTTGATTCACCTATACCTATGACCACTGTTGCTATCACATACGTTATCCAGTATGCTACGACCGTCACCCTGATAAAACGTCTGCGGTGAAAGCAGCATTTGAGCAAAAATCCGCACACAAGCCCCACCACTATATTGACCGCCATTGAGAGTGCAAAGCTTATCCACTCCGCCATGTCGACAAAGCACTGTACTATGGAAAGTATGATAAGGCACAAAAGCGCCGTAAGATGCATGATACATATTGTTATCACAGGACCTTTGATTTTTCTCCACATAAAAACGCCCTCCACACATCATATATATGTGCAAAGGGCGGTAATTATTCATGTATGAAATTCATTCGTGATTACAGCTCACAGTTATTAACTGTTCTAGGGAATGGGATAACGTCACGGATATTGCCCATGCCGGTAAGATACATTACGCATCTCTCAAAGCCCAGTCCAAAGCCTGCGTGTCTTGCAGAGCCGTATTTTCTTAAGTCAAGGTAGAACTTGTAGTCATCCTCTGAAAGTCCAAGCTCATTTATTCTGGCAAGAAGCTTGTCGTAGTCATCCTCTCTCTGGCTTCCACCGATGATTTCTCCGATTCCCGGCACGAGACAGTCAACTGCTGCAACGGTCTTTCCGTCGTCATTCAGCTTCATGTAGAAGGCCTTTATCTCCTTCGGATAATCTGTGACAAATACAGGGCGCTTGTAAATCTGCTCTGTGAGGTATCTCTCATGCTCAGTCTGCAAATCACAGCCCCATGATACCTTGTAATCAAACTTGTCGTTGTGTTTTGAAAGGATATCTATAGCCTCTGTATATGTCACACGGGCAAAATCATTTTCAACAACATTTCTTAATCTGTCAAGGAGTCCCTTGTCCACGAAATTGTTGAAAAATGCCATCTCCTCAGGTGCATTTTCAAGCACATAGTTGATAACATACTTGAGCATGCTCTCTGCAAGCATCATATCATCCTCAAGGTCTGCAAAAGCAATCTCAGGCTCAATCATCCAGAACTCTGCCGCATGACGTGTGGTGTTTGAATTCTCCGCACGGAAGGTAGGTCCGAAGGTGTAGATATTCTTGAATGCCATAGCATATGTCTCGCCGTTTAACTGTCCTGAAACAGTAAGGTTGGTAGGCTTATTAAAGAAATCCTTTGAGAAATCCACCTTTCCATCCTCTGTCATAGGGAGATTGTTCAAATCAAGTGTGGTCACCTGGAACATCTCTCCTGCACCCTCACAGTCACTTCCTGTGATAAGCGGTGTGTGCACGTACACAAAATCCCTCTCCTGGAAGAATTTGTGAATAGCATATGCGCAGAGTGAGCGCACTCTGAAAACTGCCTCAAAAGTATTGGTACGAGGTCTTAAGTGTGAGATTGTACGAAGATACTCAAATGTATGTCTCTTCTTCTGCAGAGGATAATCCGGTGTGGATGCCCCCTCAACAGTCACGTAAGCGGCCTGAATCTCAAATGGCTGCTTTGCATCCGGAGTGAGCACAAGTGTACCTCTTACGATAATTGCAGCTCCGACATTGATCTTGCCAACCTCATCATAGTTGTCTAAGCCATTTCCGTATACAACCTGGATTGGCTCAAAAAATGTACCGTCGTTTACCACGATAAATCCAAAATTCTTTGAATTACGATTGCTTCTGACCCATCCTCCGATAGTCACCTCTTTGTCAGCGAATTTGTCCTTGTTGCGGAAAATCTCGCGTATGTTTGTAAGTTCCATTATCTAATCCTCCATTTAAGCTGCCTGCGCATCACCACAGACAGCATATTTATCGTTATTATTCGGCATCCGCGCTGCTACTTGAAGTATCCGGCGCTGCACTGCCATCCTCAAATGTCACATTTGCTTTCTCTGTGACTGTATCGATAGCCTTGTTTACAAGGTACTGGTTCTTAAGGTATGTCTTTCCCTCATCCTTGTGTCCGCTTCCAAAATACTTGTATACCTCAGAAGCCTTGCTGAACTGACCATTGCTGGCTGATACGATGTAATCCACATAGCTGTTGAAGGCATCATCATCCATCTTGATATTTTCCTTCTCAGCGATAAGTCCAAAGATGAACTCTGTCTTTATCTGGTCTGTCAGATTCTCCTTCCACTTCTCTGTGGCCTGATCCACTGTCATGTTGTAGTTGGACTTTAAATATTTCTTAAGTGTCTGTCCATCCTTGACATTTTCTTTGGTAAATGAAGCAATATACTCATTGAGTCTGGCCTGTAGATACTCATCAGGAATCTCGACTGTGCTGTTTTCAATCATGTAGCTCTTTATCTTGTCCACCTCAGCGCTGTAGAGCTGCTGCTTCAAATCTTTCTCAATCTGTGTGGTAAGCTGGGCATTAGTTGTCACTCCGGCCTTTCCAAACACTGTGTTAACCTGCTCGTCTGTCATATCAGCAAGTGCAACAGGATCTGCTGAGTAAATGCCCTTTACTGTATACTCAAATGTAACTGTCTGTCCGTTTAAGTCGTCATTGCCATAATCCTCAGGGAATGTCACGTCACCCTTAACCTTGTCACCCACCTTGGCTCCGATTATAGGCTTTGTAAATCCATCAATAAAGGATGAACCGCCGACCTGGCTGTTATTTGTCACATCAAGCATCACATCTGTAGCAGAACCACCATCAAATGCTTTGCCATCCTTATATCCTGTGTAATCAACCTTGACATAATCGCCATCTGCAACTGTATCACGATCTGTAACCTGCTTGTACGCATCTGCACCATATGACTGAAGCACATTGGTCAGATATGTCTGCTTTGCTGTATCGTTTATCTCATAATCGTTTGAGACTGTAATTGCAACACCTGAATAGTCTGCAAGCTTTGTAACCTGCTTTGCGTAGTCTATGTCAAACTGTCCGCTTCGCATCGTCTCGCTGCCGGCCTCGGTGCCTGCCTCTGTTGCGCTCTTTGAGCCATCCTTTTTGCTCTTGTTGCTTATCACAGCAACAAGCGCAATAATTACCACGATAAGTGCAATCACAATCACTGCTATGACTGCCTTCTTACCTGTATTCTTCTTCTCACTCATTGGAATCCTCCTGAAATCTGTAAGTCATGTTATTTATATGTACAATGCCCTGCCACGGCAAAAACGCATCTGCAAAACACTATACCTATCTACAATATCACATATCAGGTTAAATTACAACGAGTGAAATTTTCTTTATCTTTGCAAACACCGGAGGCGTATGCATCCTAAGCCCTACTGTCACCCTGGCATTCTTTTGCAGCCTTACCGGCTTAAGCAGATGTGTCACAAACCTGACATCAGCAGGGAAAATGTCGCTTGTATATGTATGAACGCCGCTTTCATCCTCCACATCCATAAACAGCTCGACCTCGACACCTGTTGTATTGGTTCCTCTATAGTCAACCGCTGCTATATACTCACCGGTATATTCAATATCCACCGTCTGGCTTATCGAATAGTCAAAATTGGCATCCGAAGAGATAAACACTCCATCCTTACCCAGTGTATACTGTCTTTCTTCGAGGCTTGTCTCAATCTGCCAATTATTAAATCCATCCTTAAATTCAGGATTTGAGATTAGATTTCCATGAATCATAAGAAGCTTCATGAAATCCTCCACCTCCGGTGTTTCTTCATACTCATAAAGTGATTCAATATACTTATCAAGCTCTTTAATCGGAGGATTTTTCGGATCAAAGTCCCTGATTGCATCCCAGCCCGGCAAAGCCCTGCCATGCTCGTCAAACATACCCATATTCTCAAACCAGGTTCCCATGCCTTTACCAGGCACACCGACAGGCTCCCAGTAGTATACACCGGTCTTTCCGGTATCCTTTGACACCTCTGCCGCTATCTGCATGATTATTTCAAGAGACTTCTTCTGCTCTGCGCTGCCTGCATCAAGGCCTGCAGTCTCCATGAGTTCCTTCGAGATATGATCTCCCTTGCAATGCCTCCACGGATGAGCTGTCTCCACAATATAAACCGGCAGATTATATAATTTTATGAGCCTGCTCATAGTATCCTTCAAATCCATGAAGGTACCATGCCAGAACGAATAAAAGGAAAGGCCAATCGCGTCAATCGGCAGCATGCCCGCATTAAACATAGAATCAAGCCACGGCATAATACAGTTATATCTGCCTCCCTGATCCAGATGAATCATGACCTTTGTCTCCGGGAGCAGCTCCCTGACAGCTCTGATTCCCTCATTTACAAGCTCAGCCAGCTGCCTGTACTGTGGCACTGCACCATCCGGAAACAGCATACCACTCCTTATTTCATTGCCAATCTGAACCATATCCGGCGCACAATCCATGATTTTTAATCTGTATAGCACATCATATGTGTACTTGTGCACTGCCTCCTTCAGCTCATCAAAGCTTAAATTCTTCCACGCATCAGGCTTATTCTGCTGTCCCGGATCTGCCCAGTAATCCGAATAATGAAAATCAAGCAGAAAATGCATTTTGTATTTTTTAATGACATGAGCCATCTCGAGAACATATGTAAGACTGCAATACCCCTTAGACTCCGGCACCTTATCAGGCTCATTCCATATGCGCAGACGGACTGAATTTACATTATTCAGCTTTAAAAAATCAAATACCCTGCACACATGACCTTCCCTATCCATTATTTGTATATTATTGTCAACCATCATAGGAACGGATGAAATATCCACTCCCTTTAAGAAATTGCTATCCTTTTTCTGCTTGTGCTGCTGCTTAAGCTGATACATCTTTGTGTCAGCACTTACGAGATAATCGTCAAAGCTCTTACCACTGCCCGGCTTCGTATATATGATGCCGTGACTGATAAACAGGCTGTGCTGCTCCATGATATCATACACGCGCTTTATATACTTCTCAGCAGTGTCATGTCTGTCCCCGGGGATAAACACGATAAATTCATCTCCACCGAATCTATATACCATACTTCCTTCAGGCTTTTGCTCATCAAGCACCCTCGCCACAGTCTTTAAAAGCTCGTCACCGTACTGGTGTCCGTATGTATCATTTATGTCCTTGAAATCATCCACATCGAGAAATACTATGGTGCAACCGACATTTTGGTCTTCAAGCTCAGCAAACATAGGAATGACCATCTCATTGCATGCCACACGATTGTATAGGCCTGTGAGCGCATCATGGTTGTAGAGATTCTTAAGCTCATTATTTGTATTCTCAAGTACCTTTTGCTTAAAAAGATTCTCAAGCTTCTTAAGAAGGGCAGACTGTATATCAAACTGCTCAGGATGGTCGTACAAAAACTCGGGATTCCTGAGTATTACATAGCCCACTATCTCGTCCCTGAAATGTAGCGAGTAATACATATAACAGGTGTTTTTATCTACACTCTGCATGTACTGCATAAGGTCATTTACACTCTTAAACTCAAGCTTTCCATTGTCCTTGTCATCCGCATAGAGTACAACCTCGTCGTCAATATCATAGCCATGCTTCCTAAAGTGTGCATTGTTCCTTGCAGCTGCCAGATCAGAAACACCGACCACATACACTCCGTCACACTTCATGCTCTGTATATAGTCAGAGTATCTCTCAAACAAATCATAGTATTCATTGCACTCCTCGAGCTCTTTCTGGAGGATCATTACTGCATCCTCCTCCTGCTCTTTTGCAACGGAGCCTTTGATAATATTCTTTATGTAATTACGATAATCCACTCTGCCGGTATTAGGGCATCCGCAGCTCTCAGCCGGGATAAACTCAGAATCAAGGTATTTATCAGAAGCATCGCCCGTGCCATTCCAAAGCGCCTTAAATATCTCAAGAACTTTTCTGCCTATATTGCCCCTGTTGTGCTCCACTGTTGTAATCTGTGGGTTAAAATACGCAGCCTTATCCAGATTGTCAAAGCCTGTGACCTTAAAATCCTGTGGTACCTTGTGTCCGAGAACCTCTGCTGTCGCACACAGTCCTGCTGCTATATTGTCATTTGCACATAAAAACACATCCGGTAACGGTTTTTTGTTCTCGTGCCAATCACTCATATACCTGACACCTGTCTGATAATCAAAATCACCAAACATGTACATATCAGCTGTAAGTGGTATGCCATAATCACTTAAAGCCTTCTTGAAGGCCTCAAAACGCATTCTGTTCTCATAATGATACGGCGGACCACCTGCAAACACAAAGCTTTTGCAGCCATGCTCATAGTACATATGATCCATCACATTGCGAAACAGCCTCTTATTGTCGTTGCCTACATAGTAAAACCCATCAACCTTATACCCGATACTCACTACCGGCACATTTACCGACTGAAGCTTTCTGACCATATAATGTATCTCATCCTGGTTGATCGTATTGGTGCAGTCAAATACCACTCCGTCGAAGCTGTTTAAATCAGGCAAATCGTTCAGCGCATATTCGCCTTTGTTAAACTTTGAATCCTGACTCCAGGTTCCGTTGGTGTTGTAAAAATACATGCACACATCCAGTCCCAGCTCTTTAGAGCCTTCCATGATACCCTCAACCCACGAATATGTTACATATCTTCTCCAGCCATCAGCCAGAAGAGCAATTTTCTTCATTAATAAGTACCCCTTTGCATCTTCTAAAGACTTTTCCCAAAATATAGTTCTATTATACTACGGTTTTACCTATTCTTGCAATAAAGATTGATTTTTTTTAGCATATTTGATAAAATTAATTTAAATAAGCAAATTTTTAGGAGGGATACGTTTTGAATCCAGCATTAATCGTACTTATTGTTATCGCAGTAGTGCTTGTGGTAGCATTTATAGTATTAACAATCCTCGGTAAAAAAGCACAAAAAAGAAAGGAAGAGCAGGACGAGCAGATAGCTGCAGCATCACAGACTGTCAATATGCTAATCATTGACAAAAAGCGTATGAAGCTAAAGGATGCCGGTCTCCCACAGCAGATTATTGAGCAGACACCAAAGCTTATGCGCCGCTCAAAGCTGCCTGTAGTCAAGGCCAAGGTCGGACCAAGAGTCATGACTCTTATCGCAGACGAGCAGATCTTTGATGAGATTCCTTTAAAGAAAGAGGTTAAGGCTTCTGTCAGCGGTATCTACATCACAGCTGTCCGCGGTATCAGAGGACCTCTTGAGAAGCCTAAGAAGAAAAAAGGCTTCCGTGCAAGAATGGCAGAAAACTACAGCAAGGCCAACGAACAGCTCAAGGCTGAGGAGGCTGCAAAGGCTGAAAGAAAAGCTGCTAAAGCGGCTGCCAAAAAGGCCAAGCAGAAATAATATCATGATTTAATTTTCATGTACATAAACAGAGCATGCGGGATGGTTTTCATCCTCACATGCTCTGTTTTTTATATGCTTTATCCATATATACTTTATATATTTTTTTACCCCATAGGCTTGGCAGACTTTTATGCAATTTTGACTGCTGCGCCTTTTTTCTTCACAGCTATATTGATGTGACAGTCGCCTACAAATTCATAGTTGACATCAAGTGCATACTTTACCTCTGCCCTTATCTCGTCCTCAGTCTCCTTTACCTCTATGCTTGTGGCATCAATACCTATCTGGATACTTCCAAACGGTGTATAATAATATGTCAGGTTTTTCTTTCCCTTCTCAAATATCATATGTACACTCATAGGTCCCTTGCGGGTGAACTCAAGATAATTTTCATTGAATTTAAGCATATTTTTGAGTGTCTGGGTCTCACCCTCCATTATCTCCTCAAAAAGCACATAGTGCTTGTTATTTCTTATATAATACTCTCCCGGGGCAATCACCTCTACCGCATCCGACTGCTGGTCCGGTGCGAGCTGTAAGCCCTTTAATGATACTACTACATCCTTTGTCATTTCTTTCTCCTTATCCTCTTGCATATCTAAATTAATTCACGTTTAAATAATTTGTCATCACATATTTTCTTTTAATATATTTTTTCAGCATGAATATACTAACTGTTTTATCTGAAAATATCAAGGATTTTTAGTTTTATTTCATATTTTCCACTGTCAAATATGCTCTCATACTCGTCCGGAGTGAGTACCTCCTTAAGATTTTCCTTTGCTTCGTCCTCCACCACCTCGTACACACTGCCCCTAAAGCACATGTTTGGATACAGCACGCACCACCAGTTATGACCGGCTCCATCGCCCAGTGTTATTTCAAGCGCCTCGTAATTTCCCTCAGGAAATGTATAGTCCCCATACGTCTTTTCCGGGAAATCGGTGTGTGTAAGCTCTGCCGATGCGCCATATGTAAAACCGTTTGCTGCAAGCGTCTCCTTTGATACCGCTATTATTTCGTCCATATGGTCATTTACGGTGGCTCTGGTTTGTTCGATATTTTCGCACTCCAGCAGATATGGCTCTATGTAAGCCCCTACTGCATCGCGCACCTGCTTTTTCACATTCTGGTCTGCTTCGCTGTCGCTGTTTGCCAGCACGTGGAAACGCAGGATTTTGCCGGCGATGGATTTTTGCATGTCGGCTGTACACGCTATACTATTGGTGTTTGCGGCAGGTGTATGATTTTTTGCAGCTATCGCTGCCGTAAGGGATATTATTGCTATGGTTGTTATTATTATTTTCTTTCTCATGTAAACAAGTATTGCCTTATTTGACGAGCTTATTCATCCTTTTTGAAAATTTTACCGGGTTTCATGAATTTCATTCGTATAGTCATCCAGCAAGGTGCCAAGTGTAATTATCGGTTCTCCATCCTCATGATTCTCCTTATTTATTTTCTGCTCATAATAATCACCCATGTTATCAAAGATATCATTTATATCATCTGCTATGCACACATATGTGTTTCTCGGAAATTTTTTTGATGTCTTGCAATATTCCATGAAATCTGAATAAGCTGCTTTATCTTTTCTAAGTGTTTTTCCTATTAAAATCACCTTCAAATGATTGGTATCGGCTTTTTGTGACAGCCGATCCTCGAAGCTGTCCACGGCTGTTTTGATATCATCTGCATATTCCGGTTCGTAGGATTTGTCCATGTTATAGTAGAACTCTATATATCCGCTATTTTCATTTGCCGAAACATCTCTGTGGCTAACATATGCTTTGTTATCAGTTACTTCTTTATCGGTTATTTCATCAGTATCTACATCTACAATATCGACCGCCGCAAGTGTCGGAAAACAGCGCTCCTCAAGTTCCACTGCACTGCAGCCGGTGAGCATGAGACCTATCGTCAGCACTACTATGACCGGTATCGCTATGCACATTAAAAATCCAAGATATTTTTTCACGATTTCATCTCCACTTTCAAGAATATATGCTAAGGTCACTGTGACTGCTATGACAAAAATGATGCACCAGCTTCTCATAGTGCTCTTTTCCTTGTCATGACTTTTCTGTCTGTCAGAACCAAATTGCTTATTGCTACAGGAATGCCGGTTTTTATTAAATGTAAATATAATTTCTCTCGTATTTTCAGCAAAATTCTCACATCTTAAAACCGCATAATAAAGGCTCATATTGAGTACTGAAAACAGCGTGAAAAACCACACCGACAGCATCAGTGCATCTGCCCTCTTAAAAAAGCTGCCTTTTATCTGCACATCACTCATCAGTACGACAGCCGGAAACTCTATTTCCGACAGTGAATATTTTCCAAAGTTTCCAAGCAATACTGCATACAATAAAAAAAGAATGCCTGCATATGTGAATATTGCTTTACTCACACTCCCTCGTATCTGTGAGGCAGTGCGTTCCCTTACAAACAGTACATTGAACACGGAAATGGATGCTGCAAACACATAGTATGCACCCGCAAATATATCCGCTATGCCAAAGTCCACACCGACCCTGTCCTTAATCATCAGATAGTCTAATCTCACATCCGATAGCGCAAACAAAAGCATAGCAGCAAGCGGTATCAGCACAAAGAAAAATACTACCTCGTATACCCTGGCCCGGCACTCCACTCCGCCACTTAGCGCATAAGCACATACCGCCATTATCACAAGGAGTACAACTGTAAATGACTCATCCGGTATAAGGCTGTCACGTATCAGCTTTACAAATATCCATGCAAGAAATGCGGCCTGTGACAGCTCGTATATTGCAATAATTAAATCATAAATTAACATTTTTGTATGTGCTGTTTTACCAAAGCTTCTGTCATATATACTTTTCTTCTGTTCTCGTACCTCGCTTACTATCCACATAAATAGCCATGCCATGAAAACTCCGAGTACGATTGAGATAAAAGCATACTTTCCAAGCTTTGCCATATTGTTTGGAAGCACCAGTGTGCCGACTCCGAGCAGATTAAAGACGTATAGCCTGTATAGCTGGCGGGGCGATATGCTTTCGTTTTGTGCAAATGTGTAGCTTGTGCTCATATTTTTAGTCATCCTTATTTCCTTTCAGCTTTCTGCACTCATTTTCCCTTGCAAATACAGGCCGCCTCCATAGTCTGCGAAGCGGAAATCGTATGATACTGTCCTTTTCATCCTCGCCGCCTGTCAGCTCGCTGCCCACAAATGGCATCATGTATGGGTAACCACAGCTTTTGAGCTTTGCGAGATGCAAAAGTATCACCATCAGACTTATTAAAAATCCAAAATATCCAAGCCATGCCGACATCATTATTACAGCGAATTTGAGTATCCTAAATGAAAATGCAAACTCCTCACTCGGTATGGCAAACGAACAGAGTGCGGTGAATGCAACAAGAATGACCACTATAGGGCTTACTAAATTTGCATCCACTGCTGCCTGTCCGATTATGAGGCCTCCGACTATGCCTATCGTGTTTCCCATTGCTCCGGGAAGTCTTATGCCGGCTTCGCGAAGCAGCTCAAAGGACAGCTCCATCATGAGCACCTCTATGAGCTGCGGAAACGGGCAGCCGAGTCTGGCTTCATAAAACGCCAGTATGAGTGGTGTCGGCAGTATCTGTGTATGAAAATTTGTGACCGCCAGATAAAGCCCCGGCAATGTAAATGACATGAAGGCAGCCACGTACCTTATCAGCCTGGCAAAGCTTGCCGCTATCGTTCTGTTATAGTAATCATCTGCGGTTTTTAAAAAATTGTTCATGGTGGTTGGCAGTATTATTGCTATCGGTGAATTATCGCACAGCACCACCACCCGCCCTTCTAGGAGCGCATTTACCGCCACATCCGGCCGCTTTGTGGTCTGAAGCTGTGGAAACGGTGAATACCATTTTGCCTCAGCAAATTGTTCAAGAACTCCCGAATCCCCCACATGGTCTATCACATAGCTGTCCAGATTCCTTTCCACATCCTCTACAAGCCCCGGTTTTACGAGGTCTCTCACATATAGTATGTCCACATTGCTATGTCCTCGAAGTCCCTTTTTCACCTCTTTACACTTTAAGCGTGTGCTCCTTAACCTGCGCCTGATAAGTGCTGTATTTATCTTTATGGAATCAGCAAAGCCCTCATTGGAGCCTCTTATGACCTTTTCCGAATCAATCTCCTGAATTGACATGGCAGGATATCCCTTATCAGGAAGCTTGAAGGCATCCGGATAACCATCCACAAAAAAAATCACGTCTCCTGTCAGCATCATCTGGGCCGCCTCATTAACCGTGTGCAGATGTGCAAATTCAGATAGAGCTGCCTGATTTTTGTCAAGTACTTCCTTAACCTGATCCCGTTCTATCCCCTCAAGGTATGAGGTAAATCGTCCAAATGCACTGTTATTGATACCGGAGCCTGCACATGTCACCTCAATATAAGCAACAAAACACTTTATGGAGGCATCACGCCCCAGATACATCTCCTGCATCTTGATATCTGAACAGTCAGAATATATCTGCCTGAAGCTTTTTATGTTCTCATCTATGTTTGTGGTCATCTTTAACTCTCCTATATACCCAATAAATCCCGTCAGATTTAAAATCCCTGATATAGTATGACCATACATTCCTACAAATATCCCTGATTACTTATTTTTTGCTATTATCTAAGCTACTAACTAAGCCACTAAAAAAGGCCACCGTTCACACATCAGTGCAATCGGCAACCCTTGGTTTGTTATATTCTGTTTTATTTCTTCTCTTCATCCTGCTTTTGTATCACAGCCTTCACAGCAACCGCCTGATTAGCCACATGCGTATGCATTTCTGTAGTCACAAGCTCCATATTTCTTGCCTCAAGCGCCCTGTAGATGGCATCATGCTCCTTAACAAGCATCGGATAATTCTTCGGATCCTTTAAATACTCCACTCTGTAGCGGTACATCTGCTCACGGATATTGTTCATCATAGATACAAGCTTCGCATTGTTGGTCGCCTCATAGATAGCATCGTGAAACTTCACATCCTCCTCAGCTATCTTTTTCACATCTCCCGAGTCCATGCTCCTCTTGA
>OHEV01000291.1_pt1 | contig 32665 bp, 28 predicted proteins | sample 1567331 | NCBI WGS metagenome assembly OHEV01 (sample SAMEA3879561, study PRJEB24766) | human gut metagenome | biome: human-associated habitat; feature: feces | place: USA | collected 1985/1987 | reverse complement strand
GCCGGGGTGCGATCGATGATGGTGGTCCGCAGCTTACAGCTTGGTATAAGCGACGGCGATCTTGCTGGCGGCGTGGGCGTTGTTGTAGGCCAGCTCGAGGTTGGCTGCGAAAGACTTGCCTTCGGTCATGTCCTTGATGTGGGCCAGCAGGTACGGTGTGATGGCCTTGCCGTGGATGTGCTCGGCATTCGCCTGGGCGACGGCCTGGTCGATGATGCCGTTCATGTAGTTCGGATCCATCGCGTACTGCTCCGGGATCGGGTTGCCGACGACGGCGCCGCCCTTGAGGCCGATGTCCCACTTGGCCTTCATGATCTTGGCAACAGTCGCTTCATCCTGGCAGTTGTAGTCGAGCTTGAAGCCAGAGGTGCGGCAATAGAACGCGGGCAGCTCGTCCGTGCGCAGACCCAGAACGGGAACGCCCTGCGTCTCCAGATATTCCAGCGTCAGACCGAGATCAAGAATGCTCTTTGCACCCGCGCAGACGACGCAGACGGGGGTGTTTGCAAGCTCTTGCAGGTCGGCGGAAATATCCATCGTGACCTCCGCGCCGCGATGCACGCCGCCGATGCCGCCCGTTGCAAACACTTTTATGCCCGCAAGGCTTGCAATGAACATCGTTGCGGCAACCGTCGTTGCGCCGTCCGCACCCTTTGCCATGATATAAGGAATATCGCGGCGGCTGACTTTTGCAACATTTCGTCCTTCCCTGCCGAGATACTCTATCTGCTCCTCGGTAAGGCCCGCGCAAAGCTGACCTCCGATGATCGCAATCGTTGCGGGAACTGCGCCGTGCGCACGTGCCAGACGTTCGCACGCAAGAGCCGTTTTGACGTTCTGCGGATAAGGCATTCCGTGCGCAATAATCGTGCTTTCAAGCGCAATAACGGGTCTTCCCAGCGCAAGTGCCTCGCGAACTTCATCAGAAAGTTTAACGTTGTAATTCATTTTTATGACCATGACTTTCGCTTCGGCGAAAGTCTCCTTTCTTTTCTTTGCATTTTGCAGCCGGCTGCGGCCGGCTTCGTTGTAAAATCCCTGTCGGAAAGCTGCCCGAGGTTCGGATTTAAAGTTTAATGCTCAAATCTTTTTCCCGGTTCCCTTTCGGTGCAAACTGTTATGACTCCGTTATATCCTCAACTTATCCACATTCAAAGCCGCGTTTAACAGGCATTTTTTGCAAAAAACTCCCCGATTCGGGCAAGTTATCCACATTTTTACACTGTTCGGACGTGTTATCCACACGAACCTGTGGATAATGTGGATTATTTTGATGCAGTCTTTCCGCATCGTTTTCAATACTCGAAGCTTTTGTTCAGTTCTCGTCGGTTTCAATAAAAAAATCCACAACTTTCCTGTCGGAAATCACACGGCGGATATAATTTGATATCTCCGCATGACGGGGAAAATCGCGGTACGCAAGCATATCCTCAACGCTTTTGAAGTCGGCAACAAGAGCCATATCAAAGCTTGCGGGGCTGCCGAGAACATCCTCGCCGATGCTGAGCTTCAGAAGCGTCGGCGCAACGCCGACAAGCGCACGAAGATTTTCCGCCGCGAAGCGCATGTTCTCCGCTTTTGTTTTGCCTTCCGCATTGTCAAGAAATTTCCACATCACAATGTGCTTCAGAATTTTCACGGGTATTTTCCCTCCAAAGGAATTATTCCGAAAGGCTGCCTTGTTTTTTGCTCGGCAGCAAATGCCTTTCGTATGCGGTTATTATACCATATTTGTATAGGGCGGGCAATGTTCAATTGGGAATCGGCAATCAATAATGAGCAACTGCCGCTTGATTTTTGGCATTAATGTGACAAAATTGAAACATTATTTGTTTGCTGTTGCTTTTCGTGTCGGAGTGTTATATAATATTAGCACTCAAAGAGAACGAGTGCTAATAACCCGATTTGAACCGCCGAACCTCAGCCCCTCGGCGGGCGGGGAAGCACCTTCCCGTGCCTCTCTGATAACGCCCCGTTTCATTTGGGCAGCAGTTTGATGCAGCCCCGTTTGCACGGGACAATGTTCCTGATTAAAAGGAACACCGTTACGGAAACAATACCTCAAGGAGGTTTACCTTATGAACGCTAATAAAATGACCCAAAAAACCCTTGAAACCCTTCAGCAGGCGCAATCGCTTGCCGAGGAGCGCAGGAATACCCAAGTCGGGCAAATCCACGTTTTTCATGCGCTTCTTGACGATCCGGATGATTTGAACGCCCAGCTTATGGCATCCATGGGTATTTCCACGGATGAGCTCCGCGCCGCAATCGACACGGAGCTTGACAAACAGGCAACCTTCGGAAGCAGCGGCGGCGGGCAGGTTTATATGACTCCGGAGCTGAACTCCGTGCTCACCCGCGCCGAAGAGGAAGCAAAGCGCATGGGCGACAGCTTCGTTTCCGTTGAGCATATCATGCTCGGCCTTATCGAACGCGCCGACTATGTTGTGAAACCCCTGCTCAAGCGGTTCGGAATCGTCCGCGACAAATACCTTGAAGCGTTGAAAGCCGTCCGCGGCAACAGCAGGGTGAATTCCGATAATCCTGAAAGCACCTATGATGTTCTTAACAAATACGGACAGGATCTGACCGAACTTGCCCGGGCGCAGAAGCTTGACCCCGTTATCGGCCGTGATAACGAAATCCGCAGCGTTATCCGCATTCTTTCACGAAAAACGAAGAACAACCCCTGCCTTATCGGTGAACCCGGCGTCGGCAAAACCGCAATTGCCGAGGGGCTTGCGCTCCGTATCGTGCGCGGCGACGTTCCCGACAATTTGAAGGATCGCAGACTTTTTGCACTGGACATGGGTTCTCTTGTTGCGGGCGCAAAATATCGCGGTGAATTTGAAGAAAGGCTGAAAGCTGTGCTTAACGAAATCAAGCGCAGCGAAGGCAGGATCATCATGTTCATCGACGAACTTCACACCATTGTCGGCGCCGGCAAGACCGACGGTGCAATGGATGCGGGCAACATTCTGAAGCCCATGCTTGCGCGCGGCGAACTGCACTGCATCGGCGCAACAACGCTTGACGAATACCGCAAATACATCGAAAAGGATGCTGCACTCGAGCGCCGTTTCCAGCCCGTGACCGTTGCCGAACCCTCCGTTGAGGACACGATTGCCATCCTTCGCGGTTTGAAGGAACGTTACGAGGTTTATCACGGCGTCAAGATTCACGACTCGGCACTTATTGCCGCCGCAACGCTTTCCGACCGTTATATTTCCGACAGGTTCCTTCCCGACAAGGCTATTGACCTTGTTGACGAGGCATGTGCGCTCATCAAGACGGAAATGAACTCCATGCCTTCCGAAATGGACGAAATTTCCCGGGAAATAATGCGTTTGGAAATCGAAGAAACCGCTCTCACCGGCGACAATGACGAACACACGCAGGAACACCTTGCCGAAATTCGCCGCGAGCTTGCCGAAAAGCGCGACAAGTTCAACAACATGAAAGCGCGCTGGGACAACGAGCGCAATGCAATTTCAAAGGTTCAGCAGCTCCGTGAACGCATTGAACAGGTTAACGCGGATATTGCCCGCGCAGAAAACGAATACGATCTTAACCGTGCCGCTCAGCTGAAATACGGCGAGCTGCCCGGCCTGCAAAAAGAGCTGCAAAAGGAAGAGGCTCTTGCCGCAAACCGCGAAAACAGTCTGCTCCGCGACCATGTTTCCTCCGAGGAGATTGCAAAAATCGTTGCGCGGTGGACGGGCATCCCGGTTTCAAAGCTCATGGAAAGCGAGCGCAAGAAACTTCTGCGGCTTGACTCCCAGCTGCATAAACGCATTGTCGGACAGGATGACGCCGTTCAGCGCGTTTGCGATGCAATTTTAAGATCCCGTGCAGGCATACAGAACCCCAATCGTCCGATAGGCTCGTTCCTGTTCCTCGGCCCCACCGGTGTCGGCAAAACGGAGCTGTGCAAAGCGCTTGCCGAGGCACTGTTTGACGATGAGCGCAGCATGGTTCGTATCGATATGAGCGAATACATGGAGCAATACTCCGTCTCCCGTCTTATCGGTGCCCCTCCGGGATATGTCGGCTATGACGAAGGCGGCCAGCTCACCGAAGCCGTTCGCAGGAAACCCTATGCAGTGCTTCTGTTTGATGAAGTTGAAAAGGCGCATCCGGACGTTCTGAACGTTCTGCTCCAGGTGCTTGACGACGGCAGAATTACGGACGGACAGGGCCGCACCGTTGACTTTAAGAATACGATCATCATTTTGACGAGCAACATCGGCAGCGATTTGATCCTGAGCAGCATGGCAAAGGACGGCAGGATAACGACCGAAACCGAGGAGCTGCTGCACAAGCTGCTGCGCACAAAATTCCGTCCCGAATTTATCAACAGGCTGGATGAAATCGTGTTCTTCAACGCCCTTTCCGATGCGGATATGCACGGCATTGTTGACCTGCTTATTGCAGACCTTGCAAAGCGTTTGCAGGCAAACCGCCTGAATCTCAGCGTTTCCGAAAGTGCAAAAGCCGCCATCATCAAAAACGGTGCCGATCCGCTGTTCGGTGCCCGTCCGCTCAAGAGATACATTCAGGGGCATATTGAATCCCTGCTTGCGCGGTTCATCATTGAAAATTCGCCCGAGGAAGGTTCAACCCTGACCGTTGATGCGGATGAAAAAGGCAGCTTCATTATCGGGCAAAAGCAATAACGGAAGCGCGGCGGGAACCGTATGAATTTCTCCCTTGTCAACCCATCGGTTCCCGAATTTCCGAATTCCGATTTTTTCATCCCCGATTTTTCATTACGAAGAAAAAAGAAATCCCCCGCGTGCAAGGGAGGCATACGCGGGGGATTTTTTCGGCTCAGCGCCGACAGCCGGTGCAGCTCGCGGAACATGCAAACACGGAATCCGCAGAAAAACACCAATCATTTATGTTGCTTTTTCAGTCCTCGTTCACAAGCATACTTATTGCAGCTATGACTTCTTCCAACGACTGTTTTTTCAGCGAGTAGTACGGTCGTCCGCTTTCTGCATTGCAATCCACAAGTCCAAGCGTTAAAAGTTTTGACATATGATAAAAGACTTTTTGTCTCGTCAATCCGAATTTATCGGCAATCTCGCCCCCGGACATTGTCTTTCGCTGCGCTATCGCTTTTAATATTTCAAAGCGAATCTCGTCCGAAAGTCCGCTGAATATTCCGACTACGCGTGACGTACTGCTTTCGTTTGAAACACTTTCCATATAGTCCCTGAAACCCAAACCAAGCCACATCTCCCCTGCACAACCTTTTTCACCGATGCAAATTTTTTTGTCCCAATAAGACATGGCAAGCATAAGTCCGTTGTGTATCGAAGGGAATATTGTAAAATCGCACTTCGGCATTTTCAAACGTGAATGTTCGGATACATAGGTGCATACATCGCCAACCTCTTGAATATCACGTTCCCACTTTTTAACATCCTCTTCAAAACGCACCAGCTTTTCACCGACAATTTTGACAATCGGACTCATAAAATGCTCAAGCCGCATGCAATTCTGCTCGTAGTTGCTGCAGCATTCCACAATACTCAGCTTGTTCATGCCGCTTATCGGCAATTTCATTACATACTCCACAAGGCTCTCGTAATCAAAATTCTGTGAGCTGTCAAAATTTTGCATATGACAGCACATTTTTTTGATACGCTGCTGCGGGTTCATATTCAAAAGCTCCTCAAAAAAGAACTTGCCCGATCGAGCTTCGCCCATGAAGGTATACGGCATTATGAGCATTCTGGCAATGCTGCAATGAGTCGAAAGATCCTTAAAAAAGTATTGCAGTTCCGATTCGTCAACATGAACAGCTTCATCCAATTCTTTTTCAAATTCTATACCTTTGCGCAAAATTTCCTTAATTTTTTTTCTCAAATACGGGTGTCTCTCGCAAGCCTCTTGTTCATTAATATAGATTCTTTCTCCATTCGCCCTGCCGCTGAGGTAATCGAAAGTTTCAATCAGCGGTATAAGCTCCGTTCTGATTCCATATGTGTTGCTCTGCATCGTATTCAGCACGAATCATCCTTTCAGTATTTATTCTTTCGTAAATGCCTGCCCAATCCGGCAATGCATTTCTCAGGCGCAACGGCAAAGTCAAGGTCAAATGCAATCACATCTGACCTTGAGCTTTCCGTCCCGCAAGTTCTTTTTTACTGTATATGACAGATGGAGTTCACTCTGCCTGTCTTGACTTCCGTCAGTTCAAAAGTGATGAACACTTCAGGCAGAAACCCCGAGAGCATGACGGAGTATCAGAATCGCATCCTGCGCATCCACCGTACCGTCTGAGTTGAAATCGGCTCGTTCAATTTGTTCGTCCGTCAGTGCCGCCAACCCCATTGTGTATCTCAGCACGATAATTGCATCCTCTAAGCCTATTGAATTATCTCCGTTCACGTCGCCGAGGGTTATGCCGCCGACAAAGTGCGCTATCAACTCCGGTTGTTCACACTCGGAGACCCAAGCCCAATTCGTCATATTGAATATTCCAAGTTCAAACTCCGGTTCGGATGAAACCAGAGTTCCGTCCGGGGTGTACCAGCCGGCAAACTGAGCTCCCTCACTCGGTGTCGCAACTGCATTCGTGTAGCATACGCCGCCAGCATAAGGTATCGTGTCTGAGAAAAAGCCCACATAGCCACTGCCTTCAGACATAAGATTGTAATCCACTCCATACCTTTCGGAACGCCAATGACTCTGTTCAAGCCTGTTGTTGGATGTGGCAAGCGTCCAGATGTTTCCGCAGCCGCTTATGTCAAGCTCGCTGAGACAGTTGTTTTGGCAGAATATCGAATCAATTCCATCAAGGTTATCAGGAAGAATCAGCGATGTAAGCATGTTATCATTGCATCCAATGGTTCTGGCCGACGCATTGCTTAAATCCAGTTCAGTCAGATTATTACCCATAACAACGATGTCCAAAAGGCCGGTGCAGCCCGTCAAATTGATTGCATCAAGACTGCATTCTTCCACCGAAAGATAGTTCAAAGTATCGATGCCATGACAATCGAGCGCGCCGCTCAAATCCTGATATGAAAGATCCAGACCGTACAATTGCGTTCCTCTGTACAGTTGTGCATCGAATGAAGTTATCCGGTTCCCGGGTGCGGTTATAAGTCCGATATTCGGGCAGTTTGGCAATTCCAGCTCTGTAAGAAGGTTGTAGTCGAAAGCAGCTATATAAAGAGCCGGAAGGTCTCTCACGTTTGCCTCGGAAATCTGATTATTGTCCAGTGTTAAAGTATACAGTTCGTTGCAGCCGGACACATCAAAACCTGTGATCCTGTTCTCGTAAGCGGCAAGTGTATACAGTTTTGTACATCCGCTCACGTCAAGCTCACCAACGACATCGGAGGCTTGGAAGTATACCGAACGCAAATGTCCGTCCGAAGTCCATACGCATTCCGTCGAATAGCCGTTGCTGTCTGTACCGGTCCATGTGGTGGGATCGTAAGGGGAATAGTTTTCGGAAATCTTGTTACCGTTCTTGATATTGTTCTCGTCCGCAATCTCCAAAAAATTACGGATTTTCCAATAATCATGCTCGTCATAGCCCTCCGGCGTTTCCCCAACGCCTGCAACCGGAACGGCAGCCACGATGAACAACACGGTGAGCACAAGTGCAAAGATGCGTTTCTTCATAGTCTTTTTCCTCCATTCAACTCTGTTTTCATTTCAACGTCAATCGTTTGAAAAGACCGCACAGTGTCCTTTCATGTATTTCTGAGGCACGCGGAAGCTTAGCACAAAACGAAACGCCGTACGGCTATGTCTGCATGCTGTTGCCTCGAGGGAAATATAACCCTGACGGTTTAACGTATGCCACAGCTGCCGTCCCTCATGTACACATTATATGAGACATATTTGGGCATGTCAAGTTTTTTTGTTACATATTAATAATATATTTTTCCGGTGTCTCTGCGGTGTGCCGACCGCTTGTTTCCGACTTGGTTTTATCATGGCAATGGTTTATTCTTCACTTTCGATTCCCGATTTTTCATCACGAAGAAAAAAGAAATCCCCCGCGTGCAAGGGAGGCGTTTTTTATATGCTGATACTGATTCCCTACATTTAAGAAATCCCCCGCATGCAAGGGAGGCCTGCGCGGGGGATTTTTTCACGTTGTGAAGCTGAGCATGGCTGATGTAACCTTTTCAGGTTATATAACGGTTACAGAGCGTTTCTCATTGCCGTCAATGCGTCGGCTGCGGAGATATCGCCGCTGTTGTCGAAATCGCAAAGTGCGATCCTGTTCTCGGGCAGTTCCGAAAGACCCATCGCATGGCGCAGGATCATCAGTGCGTCGGACACCGTCAAAGCACCGTCGGCATCGGCATCGCCCATAAGGTCATAGCGGGCGAATACGCTGATATTGCCGACAACGGGGCTGTTATTTCTTCTGCTTCAGCGAATCGTATCCGAACCTGCCTACGGGCAGCAGCTCGCCGAAGAATTCGGAATGACAACCTGCTCACTCCCGGGGAGCGGGCTGTCTGTTCGCTCCCCGGTTTTTGTTATTGTTTTCAATTTCCGGTATCTTTTCGGATTTTCAGCACGAGAACCGTGTCAACTTCATCCGGCAATGCGTAAGTATAAACGGGGTTTGCGCCGAAACTTACAAGCGGTGTTTCCCGATACAGCACCGAATTCCATGCCTCCCCGCGGCGAAGCTCGCTGCCCGTTGCCGCAAGCCGCACCGACTCAAGCGCATCAGCCCGTATCCCGAAAAGCGGCAGCGCACCGAGGGCCGGTTCGCAAACATGCGCATAAACCGTCCGAAATTGTTCATCCTCCTGCATTTCAAGCGGCTCCGTATACCTTCCCCATTCGGGTTTTTCGATTTCGCTGTGTCCGCAGTTGTAGATGCTGCATCCGTTTTTCGAAAGCCACGCGCCGACTTTCCGAAGCTCTTCAATCGCCGTTTCGGGGAAGTTTCCCCGTGCATCCGGGCCGACGTTCAAAATCATGTTTCCGCCCTTTGAAACGCATTCAACGAGCTTTTTTATTACGAGTGCTGCTGATTTATAGTTTTTGTCGCTTTCGCAATAACCCCAGTGATCGTTCAGCGTTGCGCAAAGTTCCCACGGAACGCGCTCCCCCTGCTCATCGAATATGCCGTGCGGCGGAATTATCTGCTCCGGGCTTACAAAATCTCCGCTGTACGGCAGCGGCGAGGCGGTTGCAATGCTTCCGTATTTTTCGCCGGAACCTTCAAGCCTGTTGTCAATGCAGACATTCGGCTGATATTTACGCACCATTGAAATGAGGTCGGAAGCCCGCCATTTTTCGCCCGCCATATCATCATAGGAAAAATCGAACCAAAGCAGGTCAAGTTTGCCGTAGCCGGTAACGAGTTCCTTTACCTGCCCGTGCATGAAGTTAAGATAGTTGTCAAAATCAATTTGTTCGCCGCAATATTCTTCGCGGCCGCGCATCGGGTGATGCCTGTCCGCATATTTCGGGAAATCCGGATGGCTCCAATCAAGCAGCGAAAAATACAGCCCGACGGCAATGCCTTCCGCACGGAATGCTTCCAGAAACTCACGCACAATATCCCGCCCGAAACGCGTGTTTGTGGATTTGTATTCCGTCAATTTGCTGTCAAAAAGGCAGAAACCGTCGTGATGCTTCGCCGTTAAAACAGCGTATTTCATTCCCGCCTGCCTGCAAACCGATGCCCAGCGTTTTGCATCAAAATCAGTCGGGTTAAACTCATCAAAGTATTTTTTGTATTGCTGAACGCTCATTTTTTCATTGGACATCACCCATTCGCCCCTTGCGGGAATTGCATAAAGGCCCCAGTGGATGAACATTCCGAAGCGCATCGCGCAGAATTTCCTTGTTCTTTCGTAAATTTCCCGATTCATTTCCGTCTCCGTTCAAAAAATCCGATTTCGCAAACGCTGTGTTCGCAAACACTGTGTTCGCAAACACTGTGTTTCGCAAACACTGTGTTCCCCGCGTTCCGGAGCATGTTATTTCGTTTTGCGAATAAGGTTTTCGGCGGGCTCGAACGAAAAATCCTTATCCAGCGGGAAGATCGGACGCGGAATATGCCTGTAGTCAAGGCTTGTCAAATCCTCGTTCGTGCTGCCCTTTGAAAGTGCCATAATGCTGCGTTTTGCATATGCTGCCTGCTGCGCGGTGAGATAACCCAGTTTGCATACCACAATCTGCATATCGGCAGGGTTCCTTCCCAAATCGTCGAACACGGCAGGCAAGCCGTAACCGATATGGTTTTCGCTCAGCACAATATCAACCCCGCATGAGCGGAAAAGAGCAATATCGCCGACTCCGTGAAATTTATTCCAGCCTTTGATATAGGCGAGAACCGTTCCCTTTGCCGTAATCGGAACCGAAGAGCTTCTGTCGAACTTTGCTCCGAAAGTCAACGTCAGCTCCTGCCCGACCTTGTCCCTGCAAAGAAGGGTTGCTTCCGGGTCGTAGATTCCGCCGAATACCACGGGCGTTTCAAGCTCGTCGGTACGCGGATCTTCCATTATGCGGCGCAGGAAGCCCGTGCAGTCCGATGTTGAACCTGCGGTGGGGTTATCTCCCGAATCCGAAAGATAAATCGGAAACGGGCCGCCGGTTCGCACCCCTTCGAATGCCGCATCCAGTGCTTCCGCTTCGGAATATGTTTCCGTTTGAAAACAAAAATCATCGCGGCGCGCCCACAGCTCCTCGGCAAGGCGAATTGCGCATTCATCCGCAAGAGCCTGATTTTCTGCCGTGACGTACACTGCGGCAGAGCTGTTTTCATTGTCGCACCATGGAAAACCCATTAAATACGATGCCGCAAGAATGCCCGGCTCACGCTCCGCCGCCCTCGTTTTTTCGGCAAGCGAGCGCATGGGTTCCACCGTTGAAGAGGATTTTTCGCCCGCAACAAGGAAAGGAACTCGCACCCAGGCGGATTTCGCTTTCACTCCGCGTTCAAGGGCTGCAATCGTCATCTCGGCCGCCTTAACACCCGTTTCGTATCTGTCCGTATGCGGTGCGCATTTAAATGCCGCAAATCCGTCAGCATTATCGTGCATACGCTGCGTCATTGTTGTATGTGTGTCGAGCGAACAGAAAATCGGAATTTCGGGCAGCGCGGCACGAAGCTCCTCCAGAAGAAAGCCCTCCGCATCGCCCAAACCGTGAATATACATTGAGCCGTGCAATGCAAGTGCCGCCGCATCAAGCGGCTGCCTTTTGTTTTCCGCAACAGCGGTTTCGATAATCTCTTTTTTTATTTTGTTATAAAAATCAATATCAACCTCACCGTTCGGCACCGCGCTTGTGAAAACGGAAGGCACAACCTCGTATCCTGCCGCAAGCAGGGTCTTGATTATTCCCGTTGCGGCATCGTTTTCCTTGAATCTGTTGAAAATTTCCGCCCCGCGAATGACCGAAAATTCGCTTTCGCCCGCAATAATCGGATTGAACGAATTTGATTCATGGTGCATCGATGCAGTGAAAACCCGTTTCATACTTTTCTCCTTTACTCAACGTAATTAAATCCGTCGCATTGGACAACCATTGTTTTTCCGCACGTCAGTTTGCGGCTCAGTTCAAAATACCGTGATGTTGTTTCAAGGATTGTTTTTTTCGCAGCATCCGCATCGTATGCGAACCCCGTCGGAAGGCAGGCCGCCGCTTCCTCCGCCGTTTTTGCAAAGCATCCGAAACGGCGATAGAATTCATGCTGCGCATAATAAATTTTGTACATTTCGAGCTTAATCTTTTCTTCCTCGGGCATCGGGCAGCTTTCACCGTTTTCGGTAAAAAAGACATATGCCCATGTTTCCGGGTAATGTATATCGATAAGTCCCGTTGCTGCCCAAACCCAGTTATCTTCGGGCAGGGGTTTTCCGTCCGTGCCTGTGCGTTTTGCATATTTTCCGTCGGCAATGTCAACCGTCCATTGCACGCGCGAGAAATTCATCCGCCAAACTTCACCCGTCGTCGGTGCATTGCGCACAGGATAGCAGCGTTCAAGTTCGGGAGGGTTTTTTTCTTTCGAGTAGGTCTCCGTCAATCCGGCGAACGGAATTTTAATTTCAACCGACCAAAATTTGTTGTCTGCCGCGGGATTGTTTACCTCTCCGGAAATCATGCAGGCGGTTTCAACCCCGGGCATGTTCCACGCAGTGACGGATCTTCCTCCGTTTCTGTACGGCATTGTAAGGAGCAAATCCCATTGCGTGTTGAACGCATTCATTTCAAGTTCCATGTAATTATGCGTCGATCCGCTCGGGTCAATAAAAACCTCGAAATCATTATCGTAATACATGACACTGTCGCGCTGTTTTATCGTTGCCCAGATTTCATTGCCTTCCAGCAGGGCAGCAATATAGAGGTTCCGCTCATCCCAGCAGATTTTTGCTCGGGTGCGGAAACGCGGCGTCGGAAAGTCGCCGCCGCTGATATCAACAAAATCCTCGGTAAACGGCACATTATTCCAGAACGGTTTATTAATATTTCCGTCAAGCACCAATTCGCCCGCCGCTTTCGGGCAAAAGTATATCGGCGGCTGCGGCGCGAGGCGCGGCATAGGTACGGGAGCTTCAAACATGGACTCATCCTCCGTGCTGTTTTAAATCGGCTTAAAAAAAGAACCCGAATTCCTTTTGCAAAAGCCGAAATGTTTTTAATATTCCTTACAGAATTCTATCATCTGTCCGCATATGTGTCAACCGCGCCGAAGCTGCCCGCTTCGCAATGTTCGCAGCGTGCGTCATGCTCCGAAAGCAAAAAAGAGCCGAGGGGAAAGAAGTTCTGAGTCCGTTCCCCCGGCTCGGCGATATTTAACGGCTTCGGTCTTTTCAAAACTCAAACTGCGCAGAATCAATTTTGTCAAATGACCGAGGCCTCCCGTTTTCCAGTTTTAAATCAAAAAAGTTTTGCAATTCGCGGAACTATTTTTTTGATTTCGGTGTTGGTTGTGTTTATGCACAGGTCGTAATTGAGCTTGTCTCCCCATTTTCTTCCCGTGTAGAACTCATAATATTTTGCGCGGTTGCGGTCGATTCGTTTGATTTGTTTGCGCATTTCATGGTCGCTTAAATGTTCGTTTTCGGGTGCTTTCAGTCGGCAGCGCGCAATTTTGCTTGCCATATCCGCATAAACAAAGATTTTGAGCGGGTTTTTATCTTTTAAAATATAGTCCGCGCAGCGGCCGACAAGCACACAGTCGGATTTTTGGCTCATTTCCGTCAAAATCTGTGCCTGCTGACGATAAATCTCCTGGTTCTGCTCCATAAGCGGATGCGGAACGGGACAAATGCTGTGTCCGATCGTTATCGGCATCAAATTCAACGGACGATGTTCAACAATTTGCTGCACATACTGCTCCGAAAGCTCCGTGCGCTTTGCGATTTCGGCAATAATTTCGCGATCATAGTATGCAATTCCAAGCTCTTCGGCAAGCCTTCTCCCAAGCTCACGTCCGCCGCTGCCGAATTCCCTGCCTATAGTGATGATTTTATTCATTCGATCGCCTCCTTTTCTTTATAAACGGCCGGAGGGCTGCAATGCCGCCTGCCCTGTCACGGAAGAACCGCGTTTGGCAGACCCGCAGTATCTCTCTCGTCACCCGCTGTTACATATATGATATTTTAGCACATTTTCATGACATATGCAAGTGTTTTTTTTCGTTTAAATTGAACTGACAAAAAAGGCGCAAAATTCCCTGTTAAGGGCAACTGAACATTAATATCCTCGCCTTTTCCGCAAAAAACGATCCCTCGGCACACCCGCACCGAAAGATCGTTCACTGTTTACTGATTCAATTTAATAAGCCGCCGCTTTGAAAACTCAGTCGTTTGCCTTCCTTGCGTTTTCATCGAGCACAGGCGAAGGAGCTGCTTCATCGCCCGAAACAGCAGTATCCGTAAGATTGGTTGAAGGGCGCAGTGTTGCTGCAATCCTTGCAACGGTGCCGTTTTCAACGGTGAGCCGAATTGCGGCAACATTGCCGAATATGTACAATCCATCCGAATCTTTTGTGCAGCCCGCTTCGGTGAGGATGTTTTCCGCCTCTTCGGATGTCATTCCGACTTTAACGCCGAGAGCATCGTATTCGGTTGAAGTAAAGCTGACCTCCGCCGTCATTGCCGCATCCTTAACATCAGGGAAGCCGCGCATGATCGCAATGCAGCCATCCTCGCTTTCATAGCGTCTTGACGTTGTGTTCTTTCCGGAATATTTAAAATTCGGATTAATCATAACAGAGTAGAACAACCCGAGATCCGCAGGAAGATGACTCTTTTTGTTCAACGCGTCAATGTCTTTATCGCGGTAAGGAATCCAAACGCGTATGCTTGAAATATCGTTCTCTGTTTCGACGGCAAACGAAACAATGACTATGCCCTTGCGGAATGAAAACTCTCGGCTGTGCGGCAAACCGTCGTCAACGGGAGTTTCCTCATAAATCTGTTCATAGCCGGCATCCAGCAGCTTTTCTTTGGCTTTGTCGATGCTGTTGCCGACGCTTATTCCGAGAACCGCACGGTCGGTGGTATAGAGCGGCGTCGTTGAACCGTCCGCATTGCGAATGATGGTCTTGTTTGCGGCGCGAATCGTGAACCCGGTTGCGATAAGCTCCGCGTTTTTATCCGGTTCTCCGTACTTCAGTTCAAGAGTGCTCAGAGTGTACGTAATATCAAGATTATCCTTTGAACGGAAAATCTCCGCATGGTCGGGAATGCCGCCGTAGGATTCGAACTCCGAACCGAATGCCGCTTCCCTGGTGCCGAGCGGGTAGGGCATCCGCAGCGTTTCGTTAATCTGGCGAACCTCTTCATAGTCGTAGAGTCCGTTATTCTTTTCTGTCATTTTAACTTCATGCTTTTTGCAGCCCGTAATGCAAAAACATGCCGAAACAAGAAGCAGAGCAGCAAGGGCGAGTGAGATCACTCTGACGTTTTTTTTCATTTGGAGAAATCAACCTTTCCAACCGTTAAATTGTGCGCCGCCGACAAAATTGACCCGTGAACGGGATTCGGACGTTTAAGCGCAGATTTCATGTACAGTATACTTTATTTTTAATAAAAAATCAACAACCAAAATCACCTCCGACGGGGCGCGCTGTTGGAAAGCGGACGGAGGTGATCACAGCATTATTCGCGGTGCGGATATGCACTTTTTACGGCGTATTCGGCACGTCTCCCGTCGGTGCGGCTGTTTCCGTTATCGGGGCGGGAGTTGATTCCGTTTTCGGCTTTGTGTTTGATTTTTTCCATTTAACATAACCGAAAATTGCCAGTGCCGAAATAACTGCGGCGCAAACAAGCGCAACAATGTTGCCGACGCTGACTTTAATCATCGGCGGCTTTTCGGGAAGCAGATGCAGCTTGTAAAGTGCCATTGAAATTGCACCAAGCCAAATCACAAGCACAACGGATTCCAGCGGGAACATTGCGGCGTTCTTAATGACGCGTGCAATCGTGATGAATTTGTACGGGTCCGCACCCGTGACCGCATTATACAGTGTCATAACAAGCGGATTTACGATGAAGTTGCAAACAACAACGACCGCAAATCGCGAGGCTATTACGCGCCAGCTTGACAGCTTTGCGCGATAAAGGAAAAGGCCGAAAATGAAGCTGCTGAGCATTTCGACAAAGATAAACGGAAAAAAATAAGCTCCCGTCGGGAAAAGAACCGCTCCGATCGTGTCGCTTACCGCGCCTACCAAAAGGCCCACAAGCGGGCCGTAGATCATTGAACCCGCCGAGTTGACGATGAAATCAAAGCCGAAATTCAGCGCCCCGGGTATGATAACGATTTTCACGGCCTTTACCGCAATGCGCATTGCAATGATGACGGCAGCAAAAACAAGCATTCGCCAATTTTTGAATTCGCCTGCCGCGCAGCGCCAGAATTCCGGGCAGAACGGGTGGCTGAAGATTGCTTTTGTGTTGTAAGGTCTGTTGTTTTTGTTGAACTGCTGTTCAACCGGTTTTAATTTTTGCATAAAAAAATCGAATCCTCCGTGTTTTGAACCGAGCATTCGTTGTTACCGGCGCGGCAGCCTGCCGCTCGCCCCGGAGCAGCCGTGAAAACAAAATTTTTGAATCCGTTTTCGAAAGCCGAAAGCCTATGTAACAGCGGGATGCGGCGACAGCACAGCAACAAACATTCTGCGCACGGCACAGCATTCTTTGCCTTGTATTTGCCGAACGCACATGAGTTTTCGTCCGGGAATCAACTCCCTGTATCCCCGGCACTTGCCAACTCACTGCCACCTACTCTGTTTTGACCATTGTAGCAAACAAATGGGCTGATTACAACCGCCGAAGTCACATTTTTGCCTTTTCTGCAAAATATATCTTTTCTTGTCTTTTTCAATCGTGACCGCACTCTGCCCAAACTATTCAGCCTATACGGCAATTCACCGCCTGCACGGTTTCATTTTTTTTCACAAAATTACACTTTATCCCGTTTTTGTGAAAAAATATCAACGTTTCGCCCGCAAATTTTCAATTTTTTTGTTTCCCTTTTCGCGAATTTGATGTTATAATGTATACGGAGAGAATTTCACCGCACCGCTTGTGCGGCAAAGCTTTCCGCATTGATCTATTACTTAAACGAAAGGACTTTCGCATACGGGCATCACCCCGCGGAGTACCGGTGTCATCATATATGAATGTTTGCATATTCGGCGCGTCAAGCAGCAATATTCCCGAGTGTTATATCGAATTTGCCGAAAAGCTCGGGCATCGTCTTGCATCTGACGGTCACGGTATCGTTTTCGGCGCAGGGCGAACCGGGCTGATGGGTGCGGCTGCCCGCGGCGCATATTCCGCAGGCGGAAAGATCATCGGCGTAATTCCCGAAAAGCTCAATATTCCTGGGATTTATTTTGAACACTGCACCGAACGCATTCAAACCGCAACAATGCACGAACGCAAACAGCTTATGGAAAGCCGTAGCGATGCTTTTGTTGCTCTCAGCGGCGGTTTCGGAACGCTTGAAGAACTTTTGGAGGTTTTGACGCTGAAACAGCTCGGCTATCACAACCTGCCCGTAATTATTGTCAACATCAACGGGTTTTACGATCCGTTGATTGCTCAATTCGAGCGTTGTGTTGCGGAAGGTTTTACCGATAAGCATTTCATGAATCTTTTTTGTTCCGTCACCTCAATCGAGGAGGTTGCAGAGGCTCTTGCCCTTCCGCCCCGCGAAATGCCGGACAAGATTCAAAGTGTGCTTTCCGATTCCGAAAAAGATGCCGCGCGGCGGCAGCCGAGTCCCGATGCTTGATAATTCGATTAAGTGTTTGCGGATTCATTAATTTAATGTTTTGTACAGGGATTATTTATGACTGATATTCAAACCGAGGTTCCCTCCTCCGGCGGCGTGATGGTTTGTGTGACCGGCCAACGTTCATGCGAACGACTCATTAACCACGGTGCAAAACGCAAAAAGGATGATCAAAAGCTTTTCATCGTCCACTGCGTACAGACGGGACACAATTTCATGAACACGACCTTTGAGGCTGATGCAATCGAATACCTGTTCACCTGCGCCTTGCTCGTGAACGCGGAACTTACGATTCTTCGTGCCGACAGCGTTATGGATGCATTGGTCGATTTTGCCGTTGAACACAACGTTTCTGTTATCGTTCTCGGGGCATCTCCGCAGGACGGCGCAGACAGTTTTGCGGACAAGCTTGCGCTCCGCCTTCCGGATGTTGAGCTGGCTGTTGTGCGTGCTGCCCGCGATCGATAATCGATATACGGAATTAAAAATTATTATATCTTAATAACATAGGTGGTGACTGCAATGAAATACACTTTCTCCTTCTTTATTCTGTCTCCGAAAAAGAGACCCTCCTGCTGCATCAAAGCTTGTGAAGCAAAAACATGCGGCGAAACAAAAAAATGAAATTTATGCGACCGCCGATCTGCATTCCGGGCGATCACTGAATTTACTAACCGAAAGGACAAAAACAACATGGAACTCGATATTATTGCCGCAAAAGATTTTATCGCGGGCAAATTCCGCAACGCGGGAGATTTCGATTTTATTCCCGATGAACAGCTGGAGGAAATCATCTCTGCGCTTGTTGCCATTGACGACGAATATCTCAGAAAGATTGCTGAAGACGATTCGCCCTATGATGAGGAATATGTTTACGAACATATGCTCAAATCCGTTTCGTCGAAATTCAGCAGGTATCAGACTTATCTGATGCGCCTTGTGGACGATTATATGGATTTCATGGAGCAATACCTTGTGTCCATTGACGCCGTTGAATGGGAATAATCCGCCGATTGCAATAAGGTTATTTCGCATAAACCGAAGCAGTTCGGCCGCTGCGGCATTTTCGGTGCGTTAAGCGCTGCATTCGGCTGCGGCTGCCGCTCAAGTTTGATAAGAGTTTTTGATATGAATATTCGTTATAAATCGCTGACTATCCGCGATGCGACCTCTGCGGACAGTGTTCAGCTCGCTGCCTGGTGGAACAGCGGGCGTATTATGTCGCACGCAGGTTTCCCGAACGGGCTCAAAACAACCGCCGAAAAAATAGCTTCCGACATTTCAAACAGCACCGGGTGCCACAGGCTGATTTTGGAACAATACGGAAAGCCGATAGGCGAAGCAAGTTATCGTACCGTTCCCGCCGAGGCCGACGAATCCGAACAACAGCCCGGCTCCTCTGCCGCCGCTGCCGAAATCGGAATCAAAATTTGCGACTTTACAAAACAGGAACAGGGTCTGGGAAAAATCTTTCTGACAATGCTGATAAGCGAACTCTTTCGCCTTGGCTATGCAAAAATCGTTTTGGACACGAACCTGCGCAACAAACGTGCTCAGCATGTTTATGAGCGCCTCGGTTTCCGCAGGCTTCGCGTTAACGTCAATTCATGGGTAAATCAGCTCGGTGATTTGCAATCCTCCGTGGATTATGAATTGAACAGAAACGAACTGAACTGTTTCTATTGATTAAGCTGCATAAGCTGCAATTGAATTGATAATGTGAATGCTGAGACGGCTTTTTTTGCCGCATGTTCGAACGAATTGAGCTATGCGGCTTTTTTCATGCATATAGTTTACCATGATGGGATTCTTTTTTGCAGTAAGCTGTATTATCGGCATAGTTCTTTGCTGTTTCGGCGGCAGCGGCAGCACAGCATTGGACTGTCTGCTTGCGGGCGCGGATTCTGCGGTTGAGCTTTCAATATCGCTTGCGGGCGCGTATCTGTTGTGGATGGGGCTTATCAATGTTGCTTCCGAAGCAGGACTTATCGAAAAGCTTGCGGCGCGAATGCACAAGCCGCTCCGCCTTTTAATGCCCGATGCAGGTGACGCCTCCGCCTCCGTGACGCTGAACCTTGCGGCGAATTTTTTCGGACTCGGCAACGCCGCAACACCTTTCGGACTTGATGCAATGAAGCGCCTTAACGCCGTAAATCCCGATAAGCAGAGTGCAAGCAATGCGATCTGCATGTTTCTTGCACTCAATGCCTCTGCAATTGAGCTTATGCCGACCGGTGTCATTGCTGTTCGTATTGCATGCGGATCCGCAAATGCCTATGACATTGTTCTTCCAACGTTTATTTCCTCGGTTTTTTCTGCTGCCGCTGCAATTCTTGCCTGCAAATTTTTCGAATCGGGAGCGGGTGTGAAATGAAATATGTGATTCCGATACTAGTTGCCGCGCTGCTTGCATATGCCCTGATTCGCCGTGTGAACCCATATGAGGCCTTTATCCGCGGTGCGGCCGATGCCGTGCCAACGCTTCTTCGCGTTTTGCCCGCCCTTGCCGCAATGCTCGGCGCAATAATGCTTCTTCGCGGATGCGGTGCGCTTGACGCTCTCGGCAATTGGCTTTCGCCCGTTTTCGAAAAAATCGGCATTCCCTCCGAACTCACGCCGCTGATTTTGCTTCGTCCTTTTTCCGGAAGCGCCTCCCTTGCGCTTCTCGGTGACACGCTTACACGGTACGGTGCGGACAGTTTTGTCGGCCGTGCTGCTTCGGTCTGCGTCGGTTCAACGGAAACCATATTCTACACACTGGCTCTGTATTGCGGTTCCGTCGGCATCTCCAAAACCCGTCATGCCCTTCCTGCCGCGCTTGCGGGCTGCACGGCGGGTGTTGTTTCCGGAATACTTCTTGTTCGAATAATGTAACGGATTAATGCAGCCGAAGTCATTCAGGGCACTTGAAATTCTGCACAAGTATGTTATAATGTATCCGATTCCGAAAAGGATGGTGATTCTGATGAAAATTGATGTTATAACTTATCGAGACAAACTGTACGACAATATGCTGAACGGACACACGGTTATTGTTATCGATGTTCTCCGCTGCACAAGTGCGATTATCGCCGCGCTTGACAACGGCGCCGCCAAAATCATTCCCGCGGTCGAACCGGGCGATGCCACGGCATACGCAAACCGCATCGGTATCAAGGACTGTATCCTCGGCGGTGAACGCGGGTGTATGATTCTGCCCGGATTCAACGTCGGCAACTCTCCGTTCGAATACAACCGCGAGACTGTCGGCGGCAAAACCGTCATTATCAGCACTTCAAACGGCACGGCCGCCATCTGCGGAGTTCGCAACGCGCGGCATATTTTTCTCGGTGCACTCAGCAACTGTTCTGCGGCTGCAAGAAAGGCTGCCGGTTTCATGGACGACATTCTGATTGTCTGTTCCGGAACAAACCGCATGATTTCCGCCGATGATCTTTGCGCTGCCGGTGCAATTATCAATCGTTTGCGTTCGCTTTGCAGCGAACTCGAGCTTACGGATATTGCACTTATCTGTGAGCATCTTTACAACAGCTTTAAAAGCGGAACTTTCGATTTGCGCAAAACGTTCCACTGCGCCCGTCTGATTTCTCTCGGATTTGAGCGCGATGTTGATTACTGTCTTTCGGAGGACTCAACGGACTGCGTCCCCGTCTATGCAAACGGAATAATAACTAAATAATTTCTGTTTTAATTTCACTCTCCGTAAACGTCGCTTTATGCGGCGTATTTTTGCATTCGAACAATGCCGCTGTACAAAGCGAAAATGCTCCCTGCGAAACATATGTTTCCCGTGAAACATACCTTTCCGGCACTCCTTTCGTCCAATGCCCTGTTTGAGGCATTTGTTTCCCGTGAAACATTCCGACCGCTGCATATAACGAATCGGCAGATCCGATAGTTCGGGAGAAAAAGCCGACAATTTCAATTAAAAAAAACGTATTCGGCATTGCATTGCCGGCAAAAAATGTGTATAATATGCTTAAAACAACATGTGCGGAGGTTCATAATGGCAAAATTCATAGCCATCGCAAATCAAAAAGGCGGCGTCGGCAAAACAACAACCGCCGTTAATCTTGCTGCCTGCGTTGCACAGCAGGGAAAACGCGTACTTCTTGTTGACATCGACCCACAGGGCAATGCAACAAGCGGCGTTGGTATTGACAAAGACGCATGTGAGTACAGCGTCTACGATATGCTTATCAACGGTGTTAATGCCGAAAAAATAATTGTAAACACAAAAATTCCGACTCTCAAAGTTATCCCGTCCCGAATCGAGCTTGCAGGCGCGGAAGTTGAGCTTGTGAGTCTTATGGCGCGTGAACAAAAACTTAAAAATTCGCTGCGCGGAATTCAGCATGAGTTTGATTATATCTTTGCGGACTGCCCTCCCTCGCTGGGTCTGTTAACGCTTAACGCTCTCACGGCAGCAGACACGCTGCTTGTTCCCATTCAGTGTGAATACTACGCTTTGGAGGGACTTTCTCAACTTATGAACACTGTTCGTTTGGTTCGCATGAACCTGAACCCGGTGCTTGATGTTGAGGGCGTTGTTATGACCATGTACGATAAGCGAACAAATCTGTCCGGACAGGTCGTAGGCGAAGTTAAAAAATTCTTCAGAAATAAGGTGTATGAAACGATTATTCCCCGTTCCGTGCGCCTCGGCGAAGCCCCGAGTTTCGGCCTTCCGATAACGCTCTATGATGCAAAATGCAATGCAGCAAAAGCCTATATCAGCCTTGCGGAAGAGCTTATCGAATGCGACAATGAATAATCGGCAATTAAACAGATAATGCAAAATAAAGAGAAACGGAGAAAATTAACGTTATGAAAGGACTCGGAAAAGGGCTTGATGCACTTCTCGGCGGATACGAAGAGCCCAATGAAACCGCCGTCAGCACTCTGTCCGTGTATCTGATAGATAATAATTCGGATCAGCCTCGAAAAAAGTTCGACGAAGCGAAACTTGTCGAGCTTGCAAACAGCATAGCGCAGCATGGTATCGTTCAGCCTATTATCGTTCGCAAAGTCGGCGAGAGATATTCAATCATTGCAGGTGAACGCCGTTTCCGTGCCGCACGCCGTGCAGGACTGAATGAAGTTCCCGTGATTGTCCGCGAAATGGACGAACAGCAGGTTTTGGAAGTATCTCTGATTGAAAATCTTCAGCGTGAAAATCTGAACGCACTTGAAGAGGCCGCAGCCATCCGAACACTTATGGATGAACATGACCTGACGCAGGATGAAGTTGCAAAGCGTCTCGGAAAATCCCGCCCCGCCATTGCAAATGCGGTTCGCCTGCTCAGTCTTCCGGAGGAATTGCAGGCACTTGTGCTTGAAGACAAGCTCTCCGCCGGGCATTGCCGCGTGCTTGCCTCAGTGCCGGACGAGAAGCTGATGATTAAACTCGCCGGTCTTGCCGCGGCAGAAGGTTGGTCCGTGCGCGAAACCGAACGCCGAGTTGCCGACGCACTGGATGCAAAAAAACTTGAAAAACGCCAGCCGAAACGCGAAAAACTGTCAACCGACATGAAATCCGCACAGGACAGCCTGCGCGAGCATCTCGGAACGAAAGTACGCTTCCGCGGCGACGAAAACAAGGGTAAAATAGTCATTGAATACTACAGCAAAGACGAGCTTGCGGGCATTTATGACAGAATCATGGGCAACTGAGAGGAAATCGGAATGTATCTTGCAGATGGTTGGAAAGACTATGAAATAATTGATGCCGGGAATGACGAAAAACTCGAACGCTGGGGCAAAGTCATACTGCTGCGCCCCGATCCGCAGGCAATTTGGCCGATGAAATCCGCCGGATATTGCGATGCACATTATATTCGGTCCTCAACAGGCGGCGGTGCGTGGAACTTCAATCGCACATTGCCGGAAAGTTGGGTCATCAATTACCGCGACCTCAGTTTTATCGTTCGTCCGACGGGTTTTAAGCATACAGGTCTTTTCCCCGAACAAGCGGTTAACTGGGATTTTATGCACAATTATGTGGATAAATATGTGAAAAAAACCGGCCGCCCCTTCCGCGTGCTGAATCTTTTTGCATACACAGGCGGCGCAACATGTGCCTTGGCAGCCGCAGGAGCGGAAGTTGTTCACGTTGACGCTGCAAAAGGTATTGTAGCATGGGCAAAAAATAATCTTGCTCAATCAGGACTTGCCGACAAACCTGTTCGGTTTATCGTTGATGATGTAATGAAATTTGTTCTCCGTGAGCAGCGGCGGGGGCGTTTCTACGAAGGTATCCTCATGGATCCGCCCAGCTACGGCAGAGGACCCGACGGCGAAATGTGGCGCATTGAAGCCAACCTCTATCCGTTGGTTCGTGAATGCGTATCTCTTCTCAGTCCCGATGCGGGTTTTTTCCTTATCAACTCATACACGACGGGTCTTGCTCCTGCGGTAATCAAAAACGTTCTGACGACTGCGCTTGACGGGCGCGGCGGAGTCTGCGACGCACAGGAGATCGGCTTGCCGATAACGCACGGCGGCCTCGTCCTCCCCTGCGGCTGCACGGGCAGATGGTACCGCGAAGTATAGAGTTCACCGTTATTTTTTGCATACCGCAATGAAAAACAAAATTAAAATTATCTATGAGGACAACCATCTTCTTGTCTGCGAAAAACCTGTGAACATGCCCGTCCAGGCGGATTCATCAGGCGATGAGGATTTGCTTTCGACCGTTAAAGCGTACATCAAGGAAAAGTACAGCAAACCCGGCGAGGTCTATCTCGGGCTTGTTCATCGGCTTGACCGACCCGTAGGCGGCGTAATGGTTTTTGCGCGAACAAGCAAAGCAGCTGCGCGCCTTACCGAAAGCTTTAAAAACCGAAAAACAAAAAAACGTTATGCGGCGATAGTTTCAGGTTCTCCGTGCAGCAGTGCGGAACTTGAATGCGACTTGCTGCGCGATGAACAAAACAACATATCAAGAGTGGTTCGGCCGAACACACCCGGCGCAAAAACCGCAAGTCTCGAATATGTTTCGACAGTTACAAAAAATGGTTTCACGTTGCTTGATGTCCTGCTTCATACCGGTCGGCACCACCAGATTCGGGCACAATTGGCGTGGAGCGGCTGTCCGATTTTCGGTGACCAACGCTACAATCGCGCCGCGCGTGTCGGTCAGCAGATTGCGCTCTATGCTTACAGTCTGACAATCGAACACCCTACCCTGCGCGAAAGTATGACTTTCACCTGCATTCCTCACGGAGCAAAATTTGATGAATTCTCCGATGAATGTGCCGCGCTTGCGGCCGGCGTGCGCTGTGCCTATATCGATAATAACCTGATTTGTGTTAATAAAAGTTCAGGAATCTCATGCACTGTTGAGGATGGCGGCAATGATACCCTCGAAGCTCGGCTGAATTCCGCATTCGGCAAAGTCTATCCTTTGCACCGCCTTGATGCGCCGACGAGCGGATTGGTGCTTTTTGCAAGAAACGCGAAAACGGCTGCTGTCCTTGGGGAAGCAATACGTCAGCGTAAAATCAAAAAGTTTTATCAGGCCGAAGTTTTCGGCGCTCCTCCTGCCGCATCGGGGAGCCTGCGGCTTTTCGGCAGAAAGGATTCGGAACGCGCATTTGTTCAGGTATTTATCAAACCTGTTTCAAATTCATTCGAAATGCATACCGATTACAGGCTGCTCTCATCGAACGGCGGAACGAGTACACTTGAACTGCTGCTGATTACGGGTAAAACGCACCAGATTCGCGCCAGTCTTGCGCATATCGGCTGCCCGATCATCGGAGACGACAAATACGGCGATCGTGTCGGGAACCGCAGCTTCCCCGCCGGTCTGCGACTGACAGCAACGCGCATCGTTTTTCCGAATAAGCTTGACGGGCTTGAATACTTATGCGGCAAATCAATTGAAATTGAACCGCCGTACAACACACAATTGATAAAAAATCAGCTTTAGGACTGTTGGAATGTCTAAATCCGCTGTTTCACAAAAGCATTGTTTCACGTGAAACATTATCGGAACAGCAATTTCGACAGCGAAAAGAGGAATATTATGAATTTTTACTCCGGTGATTATGATATAATTGTTGCGGGAGCAGGCCACGCAGGCGTCGAGGCCGCGCTTGCATCCGCACGAATGGGCAAAAAAACACTGTGTCTCTGCCTGAACCTTGATTCCGTGGCACTTTGTGCCTGCAACCCCGCCATCGGCGGAACGAGTAAGGGACACCTTGTGCGCGAAATTGATGCACTCGGCGGCGAAATGGGACTTGCGGCGGATGAAACTTTTATTCAAATGCGTATGCTGAACCTTGGAAAAGGGGCTGCTGTTCATTCACTTCGTGCACAGATTGACAAAAACCGTTATCATATGCGAATGAAGCAGGTGCTTGAAAGCGAACCCAATCTGACGCTCAGACAGGATGAATGCGCCGAAATAATTGAAAAGAACGGAAAAATTGCCGGAGTTGTCTGCTCGGGCGGAACCGAATACTCCTGCCGTGCAGTCATAATTTGTACCGGTGTGTATCTGCGCAGCCTGATTCATATCGGAGAGCAAAGCGTCGAACAGGGGCCTTCCGGGCTCGCGCGTTCAAACAGCCTTTCAAGCTCACTCAAAGAACTGGGCTTTAACCTTCGCCGATTCAAAACAGGTACTCCCCCGCGCGTCAGCAGAAACAGCCTTGATTTCACGAAAATGGAAGAGCAGTTCGGCGATGTTCCGATTCCGCATTTTTCCTTTCTGACGGAAGAACAAAAAAAGGAACAACAGTGCTGTTATCTGACCTATACGAATGCCGAAACACACAAAATTATCCTTGATAACCTTGAACGCTCGCCGATGTTCAGCGGAAAAATACACGCATCTCCAACGCGTTATTGTCCGTCAATCGAGGATAAGCTCGTTCGTTTTCCAAACAAGGACAGGCATCAGCTTTTTATTGAACCCGAAGGAAATCAAACGAACGAAATGTACGTTCAGGGTTTTTCGACGAGCCTTCCCCGCGATGTTCAGCAGCAGTCGCTGCGCACCCTTCCCGGGTTTGAAAACTGTGAAATCATGCGTTACGGCTATGCAATTGAATATGACTGTATCGACCCGACCGCACTTGCTCTTACACTCGGTGCAAAGGATATTCCGGGACTGTTTTTTGCGGGTCAATTGAACGGTTCAAGCGGTTATGAGGAAGCCGCTGCGCAGGGACTGCTTGCCGGAATTAATGCTGCGCTGTATGTTTCGGAGGAACCGCCGCTTATTCTTCGCCGTTCCGATGCCTATATCGGAGTGCTTGCGGATGACTTATCAACAAAAGGAACAAACGAACCATACCGAATGATGACAAGCCGCGCTGAGTACCGCCTGCTTCTGCGGCAGGATAATGCCGATCTGCGGCTTACCGAGCTCGGACGGCGAACAGGACTCATCAGTGACGAACGATATGCGCGTTTGATGCGAAAAAAGGAGGAAATTGCAGCTGCAAAACGTGCACTTGAAGCCACCGTTCCTCCGACCGAAACACTGAACCTGCTGCTTGCCTCGCGCAATGAAAGTCCCGTTATCACCGGAGTGCGGCTCGGTACGCTCTTAAAACGCAAAAACATCTGCTACACCGATCTGCTTGAACTCTGTCCCGATTTGCCGCCGCTTTCCGATGAGGCACGCGAACAGATTGAAATTGATGCGCATTACGGCGGATACATCGAAAAGCAAAATGAGCATATTCGGCGTTTTGAAAATCAAGAAAACATGCTGCTTCCACCTGATTTCGACTATGAGTCAATAAACGGTCTTCGCCTTGAAGCGCGCCAGAAACTGACGGCAATGCGCCCGGCAAACCTTGGTCAGGCAAGCCGAATTTCCGGAGTCTCGCCCGCAGATATTGCGGTTCTGATGATAAAACTGAAACAGAACGGACAAAACACGGCATATTCCGAAAATGAAACAGTTACGGAGGACAACAAAATATGAAACAACAAGTTGAAACCGACAGCCCGCTTATGAGAAAACTGATTCGGGAGTATATCCCGCAGGCAAACGAGCACTGTCAAAATCAGTTTGTTCGCTATTACGAACTCCTTATTGATTACAACAACCGAATGAATCTGACCGCAATTACCGATCCGTTCGGAATTGTTCAGCGTCATTTTGCCGACAGTCTTCTCGGCGAAAAGCTGATTCCGAACGGCTCAAAATGCATTGACGTCGGCACAGGTGCCGGTTTTCCCGGCATTCCGCTGCTTATCATGCGCCCCGATATAGAGCTTACCCTGCTTGATTCGCTTAATAAACGCGTTGCTTTTTTAAATGACGTTGCCGCGGAACTGTCCCTCCCCTGCTCCGCCGTTCATGCGCGCGCCGAGGATGCCGCTCAAAGTGTTGAACTGCGCGAAAAATTCGATATTGCGCTGACCCGTGCTGTTGCAAACATCGGCACAATCGCCGAATGGACGCTCCCATTTCTGAAAAACGGAGGATATTCGCTGATGTACAAAGGCCCCGGGGCCGCCGAAGAGCTCAAAGCGGCCGAGTCCGCACTGAAATGTCTTAACGGAACAGCCGAAATTCGAGAAATTGACACTGAATGGGGAGCGCGCTCACTCGTTCTGATAAAAAAACACGGAACAATGCCCAAAAAATACCCGCGACGCCCGGGTGTTGCCGCAAAAAATCCGCTCTGAGGTTATTCTCAAACCACTTATTGATTTTAACGGTCAGCTCGTTTTTGGGCGAAATTATCCACAGTTTCGCAATAAAATGTGGATAATTTTTAAAGTTTTGCACACACAGGAGGGAAATATGCCTGCAAAAGTCAATTTCATCATCGGACGCGCCGGAACGGGAAAAACACATAGTATATATTCACATATTGCCCGCAACGAAAAAGCAGCAAAACGTTCTGTTCTCATAGTTCCCGACAGGGCAACGTTCGAAACCGAACGTTCGCTTTCCGAATACATCGGAGGCGGCATTCTTTACACATCCGTTCTGTCGTTCACAACGCTTGCACGCCGTGTACTGACCGAAACGGGAAACCGAAAAACCTTCCTGTCCTCGCAGGGACGGCAAATGCTCGTTCGCCGCATTGTTGACGAGGCAAGCAGCGAACTCACCGCATTTTCACGCGTTTCAAAACACAGGGGATTTTCAAAGGAATGTGATGAAATAATACTTAAATGCAAGCGATTTTCGATTACGCCGGATGATTTATTATCCGCAGACAATCTTCCTGCGCGCTTGCGTGAAAAACTGTCGGATTTCGCCTTGATTTACAGAAAAACAAATGAATATACCGAAGGCAGATATATTGACGGCGAAGATTTGGTGAATTCTCTGACAGAACGACTCCCCCGCTCCTCCGCAGTCGGTACGGACGTTTTTATTGATGCGCCGGATATGCTGAATTCGCAGATAATCGGCATAATCAAAGTGTTGTTTTCCGTTGCGGCATCAGTCACAATCACATTTCGAATTGACATAACAGGAAGTGCACCCGACAGAAGAATATTCGAGTCGGATTTTGACGCATACCGCAAGTTAACGGCAATTGCGGGCGAAATGAAATGCGAAACAAATGTTATTCGAATGCAGGACAAAATGCTGCACCAAACCGGGGCGCTTCTTCATCTTGAAAAAAATTTATTCGCTTTTCCCTACCGAATTTTCACTGAATCTTATCCCGATGAAACAGCGAATTCCATCGAAATTCACTCCGCATCGGACCGACGACAGGAAGTTCGCGCCGCCGCGGAAGCGATTCGGAACGCCGTCAAAGTCGGTATGCGTTTTCGCGATATTGCGGTTGTGCTTGGCGATCCCGACGGATATTCAACAACAATACGGCGTATTTTTGATGCATATTCAATCCCCTATTTTATGGATTCAAAGCGCCCGATTTCATCCCATCCGATTTCCGAATTGCTGCTTGCCGCGCTCCGCTGCGCGGAAAAGAATTTTCGCAGCGAAGATTTTATTCGCGTTTTTAAAACAGGGCTGACCACCCTGTCAAATGACGAATGCGACAGACTCGAAAATCATATTCTGAAATTCGGATTGAACGGAAGCAGGCTTTATGATGATGCGCCGCTGAGTGAGTTTTTAAATGTGGAAATCGATGAAAGCATCGAAGAGTCAAGAAGAACAGTTGCAAAACCCCTGGTTGAACTTAAAGCGGAGCTTTCGGCGGGCAAAGATGCACGCACAAGAATCAAAGCGCTTTTTAACTATCTTACAGAATTAGGTATTGCAGAAAAACTTCAGCAATATTGTGAAGAGCTTGCCGAAGCGGGGCAGTTGGATTCCGCCGTCGAAAATCGGCAGATTTATGATACAATTATTGAAATGTTCAATCAATTGTATGCAATTCTTGATGACGAGGTGATAAGTTTAAGCAAGTTCTCGTCAATCATTGAAGAAGGATTGATGAGCTATTCAATCGGCATTATCCCCACCACGCTTGATCAGGTAATCATCGGTGATATGGATAAAATTCATGTTTCAAAGTGCAGATTCTTGTTGATACTCGGCATGAATGAGGGGCTTGTTCCGAAAGCAAAAGCCGATAATGCAATACTGAACGACAGTGACCTTCTGCGCATGAAAAATGCCGGCATTACCGTTTGGGACAGCACAAAAAGTATGAACGGCTCTGAGAATTTGCGTGTATATTCAGTAATATCAAAAGCAACGGACATGCTTCGTTTTTCGTACAGCAATGAAATCGGTTCAACCGCCGCCGCACCTTCCGGGATGATCAGCCGCCTGCGCAGGATCTTTCCCAATGCAAAGCAAACATCAACCGCTTCATTAAACCATGCCGGTGAAACGGACGCGGCGGCATTTGCCGAACTTGCATCGGGCATAAGAAACATGATTGACAGCGGCGAAATCAATGAAAGCCTGAACAGTCTGTACTCACATTTTTCGGGCAGTGAAAGCTATTTTTCGCGTCTCGATATGCTCGATAAAATGTTTTTCAATGATAACTCCCCCGCTGCGCTCGGAAGTGAAACGGCCATGCGGCTCTACGGAAGGCAGCTGATGGGCACCGCAACACGGCTTGAAACATTCAATCAATGTCCGTTCCGTTATCTGATACAGTTCGGAATGCGTCTTAAGGAGCGGCCGCAGCGAACGGAAAAAGCGAATGACCGCGGCAGCTTCATTCACGAAGCGTTTGATAAATTGATAAAGGAATATTTGAACAGCAACTGCGATTTTACAACGATTTCCGCAGCGGATATCCACGAAAAGCTTGAACGGATTCTTCCGCCCATGATGATCGAACACAATAATGGAATTTTGCTTGATTCTGCCAGAATGCGGGCGGAATTTCAGCGCATTGCCGAGCTTGTTGAAACTGCCGCCCTTGCTGTCGTGAAACAAATCAACGCAGGCAAATTTCGACCGTTTGCAAGTGAAGTCAATTTCGGCCACGACAACGATGCCTATCCGCCGCTGCGCATTCAAGCGGAAAACGGCGTGACCTACAGCATCACGGGCATTGCCGACCGCGTTGACAAATACGTTTCACCGTCAAATGAAGAGTTTATTCGCATAATTGACTATAAAACATATGGTCAAACATTTGACTATACCGAACTTGCAAACGGGCTGCGCATTCAATTGCCGCTGTACGCTTCCGCAATGCAGGACGCAATGCGGAAAGAAACCAATAACCCGCTCTTCACAGCAGGAATGTATTATTTGCATATCGGCGACGCACAGGCAAGTGAGGGCATCAACGAAGACAAAGCGGAAACTGAAATTCAACGCAGTTTCAGGATGAACGGTTTGACATTAAATGATGAAAACATACTCGAAGCAATGGATTCCGCTTTTCCGGGAAGCTCCGATGTGCTGTACGGTGTACGTTACTCAAAAAAGGAGGGCATGTTTAAGGGCAGCCTTGCGGATGAGGATGAAATGGAAGAAACCCTTGAATTTGCAAAAAAAATTGCAGGAAAAACGCTTCGTTCAATTATGCGCGGACGGATAGAGGTCAGTCCGACGGAGTATCACGGGAAAACAGCATGTAAATACTGTCCATATATAAGTATCTGCTGTTTTGACACCACCGCCGGCTGCCGCTACAGGCGGCCGCGTGCGGTTGACGCCGATAAATTCTTTGGAAGGGAAAATAAATGAAAGAATTGAAATGCCTAATTTTAATTACAAGATAATTATAGTTATTTACATGGTCATAATGTCGATAATCGGCTTTGCGTCCATGGGAATCGATAAAAAACGAGCAATCAATAAAAAATGGCGCACCCCTGAAAAAACGCTGTTTATCATTGCGTTCCTCGGCGGTGCAGCCGGTTCCGTACTCGGTATGCGTATATTCAAGCATAAAACGAAGCACATGAAATTTGTGATTTTTATGCCGCTCTTTCTCGTGCTTCAAATCGCGGCACTGCTTTATATTTGCATTGTGTATTAATTTTCAATACCGCATACGGGAACGCTTATTCATTCGATAATTCAAGAGCGAGCCTGTACGCCTCGTTTTTCGGAACGTTCAAAATGCTTGAGGCGATTTTCGCCGTGTTTTTTGCACCGATTCCGGCATTTAGAAGAATACCGACAGTTTCACGCAGTTTTGTATTATCGGCTGCAATATTATTATCACATGGAGAAATTACAATAACACACTCCCCTTTGGGTTCGTTTTCCGCAAACCGTGCGGCAAGCTCTGCCGCCGTTCCGCGTATAACCTGTTCAAAAGTCTTTGTGATTTCCCGTACCAATGCGCATTCACGATTCGGAAAAAGTTCAGAAAAATCAGCAAAAGTTGCAGCAACACGATGTGGGCTTTCATAAAGAACAACCGTTGCTTCGCTGTTCTTTATCCTTTCAACGGCTTCGCTGCGTTCGGCACCGCTGCGGGGAATAAAGCCGCAGAAATACAGTGACTCCGTCGGAAGCCCGCTCATTACCCACGCCGTCAAAACGGCATTTGCGCCCGGGAGCACCTCAAACGGGAGATTGTTTTCAACAAAAAACCTGACAAGACGGCTGCCCGGATCACTGACCCCCGGCATTCCCGCGTCACTGACAAAAGCTATCGCCTCGCCGCCGCGCACACGTTCGGCAATCTCATTCGCGCGCTGTTCCTCATTGTGTTCGTGGCAGCTTATAAGAGTTTTTTTAATTTCAAAATGATTCATAAGCTTGAGGGTGTTTCGCGTATCTTCACAATACACCGCAGCCGCGCCGCGCAAAATGCGCAGACAACGCAGCGTTATATCCTCAAGATTACCTATCGGAGTGGCACACAGATAAAGCTGTCCGGCTCCCGTATGGCTCTGTACACCTCCAGCCGTCACCTCATCATAAGCCTCCACGCCCTGCTCTTTAATATCCATATTAATCCTCATTTCTGCGCACATTCTGATGTAGCTTTTCCAACATCTGTACCCCTCAGCCATTTAT
>OHEV01000261.1_pt1 | contig 34424 bp, 23 predicted proteins | sample 1567331 | NCBI WGS metagenome assembly OHEV01 (sample SAMEA3879561, study PRJEB24766) | human gut metagenome | biome: human-associated habitat; feature: feces | place: USA | collected 1985/1987 | reverse complement strand
GACAAATTTCCAAAAACTTCATATACGTAAATGTAGGTACAGGCATTGCCGTGGGTACGGTGATAAATGGGAGACAAATCCGTGGCAGCCATTTCAATGCCGGCGAAGTGGGACACGTGCGTGTAGGTGTGAACATAGGCATTAAATGCGGTTGTGGACGGATGGACTGTGTGGAGGCGATTGCTGCCGGCATAGGTTTTGACAATTGTGCCCGTCTGCTCCGCAATCAGTATGAAACCAGCCTGCATATTCCGGCAGAAAAAGGAGAACGGGTGATTGTGAGTGAGGTGTTTGCACTCAGTCAGAAAGGTGACCCTCTTTGTACGGTGCTGGTGGAGAATGCAGCTGAGGCGCTTGCCAATCTTATCATGAATCTGGTACGTGTGATTGACCCGGACACGGTGGTGTTGGGTGGAGGCATTGTGGCCGACGGGTATATGCACGAGAAGATTCTGGAGAAACTTCATCCTACGACCATGCGTTTTGTCAGCAACGGGGTTGTCATTACGAAACTGAATCCCGGATTTATCGGGCTTCTGGGGGCCGGCGCGGTGGCGATGAATATGTGATTAGGAATTAATGATTAAGAATATGAAAATAACAATAACAAAGAATGAAAAGGAGTTTGACTGCACGGCTGCATGGCGCATCATCGGGCAGATGTTGAATGAACCGGAGAGTGTGATAGGACTTTCGACGGGACGTACTACCGGCAATCTTCATCGGTTGGTGGGAGAAATCTATACTAAATATCCGTTTAAGGTGGATACCGTTACTTTCTTCGGATTGGATGAGGTAACGAATGTGCCGCGCGAATATGCCGGAGCATGTTACACGATGCTGAAAACGGAGTTGATGGATACATTGGGCATCAAGGAAGAGAATTTTTTGATGCTGCCTACCATTTCTGGTGATTTTGAACAGTCATGCAGGGATTTCCAGCAGGAAATTGCGAACCGTGGCGGTATTGATTTGCTGATTTTAGGGTTGGGTGAGAACGGACACCTGGGATTCAACCAGCCGGAATCTCCCTTTGGCGGTGAAGCATGGGTGACCCGGATGAATGTGGAACTGGAAGAACGCATCCGTAGAGAAACGGGTACTCCTCCCGATAAAGAGTTGGGAGGGGCTACTTTGGGAATAAAGAACATTATGCAGGCACGCCGGATTGTACTGGTTGCCAAAGGGACTAATAAAGCGGATATTGTCAAGCGGATGCTTGAAGGGCCTGTGACAACAGATGTTCCTGCTTCCATCCTTCAGCTTCATCCCAACTGTGAATTTCTGCTGGATGAGGCGGCGGCAAGCATGCTTAACTGCTAAGTCGCCTTGCAGGCGGCTGATAACTAATTATTTGAATTAATAATCAAAATACTATGACACAACAAGAAAAACAAATAAACTATATGGGGCCATTCATCACGATGGTGTTCTTGTTCTTTATTGTAGGTTTCCTTACGACTGCCAATACTCAGTTTCAGGGTCCTCTGAAAGAAACTTTTCTTTCGGAAGTGGGCGGGTTGAAAAATACTTTTGCTACTTTGATTACTTTCTCCTGGTTCCTTGCTTATCCGGTTTGTGGAGGGGTAGGCTCGTCGTGGATTAGCAAATACGGATATAAAGGAACATTGATGCGTGGATTGCTGGTGATGATTGTGGGGCTTGGTTTGTTCTTTGCCTCTTCCTATTTCACAGTACACTTTCCTGAAGCGAATTGGCATGCAGGAAATAATGTTATCCCTGGAGGGTTCTTGATTTTCTTACTGGGTTCTTTCGTGGTAGGGGCTTCGGCCACCATTCTGCAAGTGGTTATAAATCCTTATCTGACGGCTTGCCATGTCAAGGGTACCCAGTCCATTCAGCGTTTGGCTATAGGCGGTTCCGCCAATTCTGTGGGAACTACGCTTGCTCCTTATTTCGTGACTGGTGTCGTGTTTGGCGGTTTGTCTATGGAGGATATTCAGATTGACCAGTTGATGGTTCCGTTCCTGGCATTGATGGCTGTTATTTCTTTGATTGTATTGTTGTTGATGAAATTGTCTTTGCCCGATATCCAAGGAACCAGGGTAGAGAAGGGAGAAAAGCTGGAAAAAAGTGTATGGTCCTTCCGTCATCTGACATTGGGCGTGGTGGCTATCTTCTTTTATGTAGGAGTGGAAGTCTGTATCGGGGCCAATATCAATCTGTACGCCATCGAGATGGATTATGCTTCTCCGGCACTGATGGCTACGCTCTATTGGGGTGGTATGCTTGTGGGTCGCCTGGTGGGGAGCAGTCTGAGCAGGATTTCTCCCCGCGTGCAGTTGACGGTTACTACGGTATCGGCAGGACTACTCGCCCTACTGGCCATTCTTCTGAATAATCCGTGGCTGCTCACGGCAGTAGGTCTGTTCCATTCCATCATGTGGGGAGCTATCTTTACTTTGTCCGTTGCCCATTTGGGAAAATACACTTCGGTGGCTTCGGGTGTGTTCATGATCGGAGTGGTGGGCGGTGCCATATTGCCCTTGGTGCAAGGAGTGCTTGCCGATGTTCTTGGAGGCTGGAGATGGTCATGGTTCATCGTTCTTTTTGGAGAAACGTTTATGCTGTATTATGCATTGATAGGTTCACGGGTCCGTCAGACCTGCGATAATTTGTAATTAAAGATAGTACTTATGAAAAAAATTAAAATGATGATGGCTGCTGCTTTGGGCGTATTGGTTTCATGCGGTAGCGTTAAGTCGGGAGAAGAGGCCATTGCGGCTTCCCGCGAATCAAAGGTTGTGGTTGCTTATGTCACTTCGTGGAGTGAGGTGATGCCCGACCCGCAGTACATGACGCATATCAACTATGCGTTCGGTCATGTAAACGAGAGCTTTAACGGTGTCAAGATTGATAATGAGGAACGTTTGAGACAGATTGTTGATTTGAGGAAACAGAAGCCGGAGCTGAAAGTGCTGCTTTCCATCGGCGGCTGGGGAAGCGGACGTTTCAGTGAGATGGCTGCCAATGATGAATATCGCCGTGCTTTTGCCGCGGACTGTGACCGTGTGGTGAAGGAGTTCGCTTTGGATGGCATTGACATCGATTGGGAATATCCCACCAGCTCTATGGCAAATATATCCTCGTCACCGGACGATACGGAGAATTTTACACTTCTGATGCAGGATATCAGAGCTGCCATCGGCAATGAAAAGGAACTGACACTTGCCACCGTAGCTTCTGCCCGTTACATTGACTTCAAGGCTATCTTGCCTTCCGTCGATTTTGTGAATATCATGGCTTATGACATGGCTTCTGCTCCCAAGCACCATTCGGCGCTTTATCCGTCAGGACATAGCGGTGACATTACTTCGGACGGTGCCGTTACTGCACACTTGAAAGCGGGCGTACCGCCTTCCAAGCTGGTGATGGGTATGCCCTTCTATGGTCGTGGAGGTGACGGTTATCCCAGCTTCCAAGACTATAATAAGGTAGGGAATACGGATACCCAATATACTGAAAAGTGGGATGAGGTGGCTCAAGTGCCTTATCTGGCCGATAAGAATGATACGTTGGTATTTGGTTTTGAGAATCCCCGTTCACTTGCCATCAAGTGTCAGTATATTCTGGATAAAGATTTGCTGGGAGGCATGTATTGGGATTATAGCGGAGACAATGAGCAGGGTGATTTGCGCCGTACGGTAGCAGAAAACCTATTGGGCAAGCCGCACAAGGCGAAGGTACTGGTGTTGACGGAACGTGGCGGACAGCACGGAGGATTTACGGATGCCGGTTTGAGGTGGTTAGCGGCCGAAGGTGCAAAGGGGAATTTCAGTATTACCGAGATAAACAATGCCAGGAACATAACGGAGGCTTACTTGTCGCAGTTCAGCCTGGTTATTCAATTGGATTTCCCGCCTTATACTTGGCCGAAGGAAGCGGAAGATGCATTCGTCAAGTATATAGAAGAAGGCCGTGGCGGCTGGATCGGTTTCCATCATGCTACTTTGCTGGGCGAGTTTGACGGTTATCCCATGTGGCAATGGTTCTCTGATTTCATGGGTGGTGTACGTTTCAAGAACTACATAGCTCCGCTGGCCGACGGTACGCTGATTGTGGAAGATAAACAGCATCCGGTAATGAAGGATGTTCCGGCCTCTTTCGTGGTGCCCGATGACGAGTGGTATACTTATGACAAGAGTCCGCGCCCTAATGTACATGTATTAGCCAATGTAGACGAATCGAGCTACACGCCTGCATCGGACATCAAGATGGGCGATCATCCGGTGGTTTGGGTCAATGAAAGCAAAAAGGCACGCAATGTTTATTTCCAGATAGGGCATAGTAGTAAGTTGTACGAAACGGAAGGGTTTACGACCATGTTCAGAAATGCCATTAACTGGACTTTAGAAAGGTAATACTTTTTATAATCAATGGATTTGGAAGAAAACGGGTACGTTACAGAAACGTATCCGTTTTTTTATGGGTTTAAACTTTATCACTTTAAGTTTAAAATAAAACGTTTTTTATGGATGTGTTAGTAAATGAACTCCTTATGAGAAATATTCAACTTCCATTTCTTGTTTAGTACGTAATTTCGCTTATCGAAGTATTGGAATTTGTATCAATACAATATGAATAACTTCCTATTTTATAAACTAATACTATTATCATGAAAAGAAAAAGAGTCCTTTTGCTGCTTTGCATTCTCAATTGCACTTTGCAGCTCTTCGCACAACAAATTAATGTGCAGGGTGTCGTTTATGACCCTTCCGGAGAAACGGTTCCGGGTGCTAATGTCAGTATGAAAAGTAATCCGGCTGTGGGTACTGTGACGGACATTGATGGGAATTTCAGCCTGAAAGCTTCTGTGGGTGATGTGTTGGTCTTCACTTTTATCGGTTATGAGCCTATTGAGTATAAACTGACTGCTGCAGATACAAATCTGAAAGTCCGTTTTACTGATTCTTCTGAGTTGCTGGACGAGGTAGTTGTAGTAGGCTATGGTGTACAAAAGAAGAGTGTACTTTCGTCTGCTGTGAGCCGTGTTACCAGTGAAGAGTTGGATAAAGGTAATCCTACAAATATTCAGAATGCCTTGAAAGGTAAAGTTTCCGGTGTACAGATTATCTCTAATTCAGGTCAGCCCGGTGCGGAATCAAAGATTCGTATTCGGGGTACCGGTACGGTCAACAACTCCGATCCGCTTTATATAGTAGACGGCATGCCGTCTGAAAGTGGTATCAGTCATTTGAATCCTTCTGATATTGAGTCTATTGAAGTGCTGAAAGACGCAGCTTCTGCCGCTATTTACGGAGCCCGTGGTGCTAACGGTGTTGTGCTGATAACTACGAAGAAGGGTACTAAAGGAAAGGCTACTTTGAACTATGAATTTACGTATGGTATTCAGAATCCTTCCAAGAAGGTGGATTTGCTGGGTAGTGCGGATTATCAGATGTTGATGAATGAAATGGCTGCCAATGCAGGTAAGGACCCTTATTTCCCGACTGTTTCCAGCGTCAATACCGACTGGCAAAAGGAACTGCAGAACAAGAATGCTCCTATTATGAACCACAAGGTTTCGTTGAGTGGCGGTACGGACAACTCTACCTATTATGCTTCTTTCGGTTATGTAAAGCAAGAAGGTATTTATGCTAAAGGACATGCTGATTATGAACGCTACAATGTACGCTTGAATTACAATAATGTATTACTGGACACGAAATCACGAAATTGGTTGAATAAGATTAGTTTTGGTGCAATTGCAAGCTATTCCAAGTCAATCCAGACTGGTAATACTATTGGCAATAGTGAAGCAGCAGGCTTGATTACTTCCATGAATATGTTGCCTCCTACCGAGCCGGTTTATCAGACTGACCCTGCTATACTGGAGCAATATGCCGTAACTTATCCAAATCATGTCATTGCTCCCAACGGCCTGGCATACAATATCATCGAGATGCGTGAAATAACCAATCCGCTGGCAGCCATGCAGGTCAGTCATAACCAGAGGACTATGCCTCAGAATTTCGGTGCGAACTTTAACCTTGATGTCGACTTGTTGCCAGGCTTGAAGTTCAAGACTACCTATGGTGCGGAATGGGTGTTCAATTCCATTAAGAATGTAACTCCGGTCTACGAGCTAAATGCTACCAGTAAGAATGCCACTTCCAAGGTAGAGGATAAGAAAAGGGAGTCTTCCTATTGGCAGTGGGAAAATGTACTGTCGTATACAAAGTCTTTCGGCCGTCATAATATAGGTGCACTGTTCGGTACAAGTATGTCTTCCTACCATTACTCCAATTTGGAAGCGGAAGATTATAATCTGCTGGTGGTGGATATAGACAAGGGATATATAGACACGGCCACAGCGCCCGAAGAACAGTCCAAAGTATGGGGTGGGGCGGAAGATCACCGCATTGCATCCATATTCGGACGTATCAATTATAATTATGATGAAAAGTATTTGTTCGAAGCGGTAGTGAGACGGGACGGTTCGTCAAACTTCAGTCGCGAGCACCAATATGCTACATTCCCTTCGGTTTCTTTGGGTTGGGTGTTGACTCGTGAGAAGTTCATGGAGAACAGACCTTCCTGGTTGGATTTTGCCAAGATACGTCTAAGCTGGGGACAGAATGGTAACGAACGTATTGGCTCCTTTGCCTATACAAGTATGATGAGTCAGGGTAAGAATGCAGTCATAAATGGAAAGGTATATACGGGCATGCTGCCCAGTGGCTATGCCAATGCCGATTTGAAATGGGAGACCTCCGAACAGACCGACTTGGGTATTGACTTGCGTTTCTTCAACAGTGCATTGACATTCTCTGCCGACTATTTCGTGAAGAAGACGAAGGACATGCTGCTTTCCATGCCGATTCCTCTTTATACCAGTTATGGCAGTATGACGGTCAATTCGGGTACAGTGAAGAACGAAGGTATCGAGTTCGAAGCGTCCTATCGCTTTAAGGTGGGTGAAGTGAATCTGGGTATCAATGGAAATGCTTCTTATGTGAAGAATACCGTAACAGACCAGGGCCCCGACCGTGTCGGTCTCAATAATATCGGCGGTGGTATGGGCGGCCAGGTCAGTTGGAGAGAGAACGGGCGTCCGTACGGCTTCTTCTACGGTTACTTGCATGATGGTATTTTCCAGAATCAGCAGGAGATAGATAGCTATACCTACGTAGATTCTAACGGAAAGACTCAGTTGATACAACCGAATGCCAAGCCCGGAGATATCCGTTTTAAAGATTTGGACGGTAAAAATGGTCTTAATGGCGATGACCGTACTATGATAGGTAAGCCGAATCCCGACTGGACATATGGATTTACGCTCTCTGCCGATTGGAAGGGGCTGGATTTCAGTGCATTCTTTCAAGGAAGTATCGGAAACGATATTTATAAACTGTACAGACGTTCCAACGTGACTTTTGGTAACTACGACAAATCCTGGTTGAACCGTTGGCACGGTGAAGGAACTTCCAATTGGGTACCACGTGTGATAGATGGTGACAACAATAACTATCAGGTTTCAAACTTTTTTGTGGAAGATGGTTCGTATATGCGTTTGAAAGTGTTGCAGATTGGCTATAGTCTGCCCGGACAGATGTTGCAGCGTGTCGGCGTCAAGGGGCTGCGTTTCTTTGTGCAGGGCGAAAATCTGTTTACAATTACCAACTACAGCGGTTATGATCCTGAAGTGGGAACACGTGATGGATTTGACGGGGGAACATATCCGCAAGCACGTACTTATACTATCGGTGCGAATATTACATTTTGATTAACCTAAAAATTAGATACAATGAATAAGATATTAAAGGTATTGGCTTTGGGTGCGATGGCTTTGTCGACCACAGCTTGTTCAGATTTTCTGGAAGTGAATCCGAGAACTCAGGTGTCGGAAACCGAATTCTATAAGACGGAAGACGATATGATGAAGGGCTTGTATGCCGTGATGAATGAAATGCAGACCCGTATGCCGGAGGTTTGGTCTTACTCTTCTTTGCTGGGTGATGAGTCCGAAACCGGCGGTGGTATCGGTGAGGGATCTTACAAGACGAAATGGGATACTTTTACCTATGACGCGACTTCTTGTTTCGGTGCATGGGGCTATGGTTCTTGGTGGAATGAGTGGGATTTCGGCTTGTTCAATGGGGTCATTGCTGCCAATCTGTTGATTGACAAATTGGCCGGGTGCAACCTCAATGCAGACTTTGTCAATTCCATTTCTGCCGAAGCGCGCTTTTACCGTGCCATTTTCTATTACCATCTGTTTATGGGGTATGAGCAATTCCCGCTTATCAAACATTATCTGGCAACCAGTGAAATGTATAGCGTTGCCAAAGGAACCCGTGAAGAGATTTATGAGTTTATGATGGGTGACTTGGATGACGAAGTGACTAAGTATCTGCCCCAGCGCAGTGCTACACAGCAGGGACGCGTTTGCCGGGATGCTGCCAAGCTGCTTCGTGCCAAAATTATTTTGTTCCATCGTGATGAGACTAAATATCAGGTGGCATTGAATGACATGAAAGAAATAATCACCAGTGGAAGATACCAGTTGAACCCTGATTATCAGAACTTATGGGTGAAAGACGGAGAATGGTGTGCGGAATCTATCTTTGAGGTATGTTATGCCGGCAATAACTCCGGCGAAGGGTTTGGGCTTGCACGTTCTTTGGGTGGTCGTAACATTGTTGACCCGAGAAGTGCCGAGCAGGGCGGATTGGGCGAAGGTTATGGGCAGAATACCATGCCGAGTTCCGTTTACAACATGTTTAAGGAAGGCGATACGCGCCGAGAAGGAACAGTCATTGTCTATGCGGACGAGGCTAAGAAAGTGGCAGAAATGGTGGCCAAAGGTGAACTGCCGGCAGGAAGTGCTTTCCAAGTCAGTGACCAGCAGGAAAATTACGAAGGCCTGGGGCACTATAAGATTCATCCGAGAAAGGAGACGACGTCTACGGTGAACCCTACGGATAACTATTATAACTCTTGGCGTATTTACCGTTATGCCGATGTTTTGCTGCTGGCTGTGGAGCTTGATGTACGCATCAACGGAACTGCCAGTGCCGATGCGCAAGGCTGGTTCGACCAGGTCAGAGACCGCGCTTTCAAAGACAAAGAGCATCGTATCAACTTGGCGGGAAAGAGCAAGCAGGAGTTGTTGGATATTCTTTTTGAAGAGCGTGGGTATGAGTTTATGGATGAAATGCAGCGTTGGTTTGATATTCTGCGTTTCGATAAAGGAACAGAGATTTTAGGTAACAAAGGTTGGACGGAGAAGTTCAGATACTTCCCAATTGACCAGTCGGAAATGGATAGGGCTAAAGGTGGCTTGACACAGAACCCTGGCTGGTTATAAGTTTTGATTGTTTTTTTCTGAAGAGTCCCCGGTATTTCCTTGTGAATAATACCGGGGATTTTTTGTTCCTTCACAAAGTTTGTTTTGGCAAAATATCTGTCATGCTATCACGCAAATGGGTGTATTGTTTTGATTATAAATCAATTAAATCGTGATAGATACCCGTGACAGATAAAAAACGTTACAACCATCTATCACGCTTTCCAATCTTTCTAAAAGATGATGCCTCCTATTTATTGGGTGAATCGTAAAAGTGGCTATTATCTTAGTTCTCAGCATGAAACTTTTAGTTTTGAGGCTAAATACGAGAAGTTTTAATTGGGAAAATAATTGGTTTCATTAAGGGAAACCTTTAGTTTCCTTTCGTAAAACTAAAAGTTTCAGCAAGTGAAACTTTTGGTTTCAACGATATGAAACTGTCATTTCGGCCCGTTGGGAACTGGCAAGGGTATCTATATAAAACGACCGAAACAGATACTTTTCCTTCGAAAAGTATCTGTTTCAGCATAAAAACGTAGTGTTAACATAGGAAATAGGGGAATTATCCCCTATTTATTCTCTTGATTGCTGTTATGGAAACCGTTTTATTTGAGGAACGGGTTGCCGCTTTTGTCTTTGCTCACTACCCAGCGGAAAGCATTAACCAATAGCAGGTTCTGTGTACCGTCGATAAACTCTTCGTCACCATGTCCCATATTCAGGTAAATCATTCTGTAATTCTTGTTGGACCATACGATGGGGAAGTCGCCAAAATTCACTACATCCTTGATACCCAGTGGATAGTTCTTGGGAGATAGGGACAAGAGTACTTCTACGTCCTTGTTCTGGCGGGGGCTGGGAGTCCATTGGTACCATTCGCTGGCGGGAGCCACGAATGATGCAGGCAGATTCTTGGTAACGGGATGTTCTTCGTTGTCGACTTCGACCAATACCGGCTGGGGAGGCCAGTTGTTGCAATAGAACACCCCACCACCAAGAAACTTAACGAACCAGGGCCAATGCGTGTTTTTGTCGTTGTAGGCAGCTGCGTGGAAACCTACCCAACCGCCTCCGTTTTCCATGTATTGCTCAAAAGCATCGCGTTCGGCCTTGGTGTTGGGGGATGTGTTAAGCATGATAATGACATTGTATTCTTTCAGTTTCTCGTATGGGTATTTTGAAAAATCGGTAGTAATATCCAGAACAAAGCCGTCACCGTAATTGAGCTTCTTGAAGAAAGTGGTTGCTTGTTCTGCAAATTGTACGTGTGCTTCTTCCGCATGTTGCGTGTAATAAATCAAGGCCTTGAAGCGAGGAGCTTTGGCATAGTTTGCCGGATAACCTTCGGGGACTTGTGCGTACGTCAGCAGGGTGCAAGCCGTAAACAATAAAATAAACAGATGTTTCATAATTTGTAATTTATAATTTATAAGTTATTAATTCTCCATTATCTAATATTCCGCAATCAGAGACAGCCATTTGCCTGCCGAGGTAACCCATACCTCTTTATAACAGGCATTGTTGGTTTGCGGCCAATAGGGGACATCGTCGTTACCCAGGGTACGGATACCAACGGGCATCTCTCCTGTCATTTCTCCCGAAGAGAAGGTATTCAGTTGCGGATAGTTGTGTCCTTCTCCATAAATCAAGGATTGTCCGAAAGGATTCTTGCCTACGGTCCAGTACAACTGTTCCAGACCGATGTTGAGCAGTTCCTTGTCCTTCAGGAAGTTTCCGCAGATGGCGGCGGACTTTCCGTTGGAAAGATGGATGGCGGTATTGCCGTTGAAAATGTTGAACCACACGGGGAAGCGTTTCATGTAGTGCTCTTTGTCCAGTTGTACTCCTCGTTTAATCTGTTCCGTGTACAGTTCCTTGGCATTGGCAGGGGGAAACAGATGGAGGGCGTAGAAGTTGGTGGTATCCTTATATTCCCCTGCATGGTAAACACCGCTTGGAATCATACCGTAGGGATGGGTATACTTCATCATTCCTTTCAGATAGTCTCCATATAGTTGTATGGAATTCACCCATTTAGGGTAATCGGGGTGCTCCTTCTGGGTTTCGCAAAGCATCACCATAGCCTGCATATAGACCTGCTCGCGCGACTGGTGTATGTAATGTACGATAGATTTGCGGGATTTGTCCCGGTAGAAGAATCCGCGTGTCCCGTCTTTGTCTTTCAGCGGTTCCGTGCGCTGGCAGTCGAGGGTGTAGCGGATGTATTCGGCGGCGATGTCCGCATAAGAAGACTTTCCGGTCAGCTTGTATAATTGGCTTGCCGACCAGGAGATGGTAGCCATATATTGACTTTTCGAAGTATTGTAGCTGTGTTCGTAAGGCTGGACGAACTGGTCGAAACCGGCTCTCTTGAATTTCTCCATGGCGAAAGCGAAATCTTCTTCGGCCACGCGCAGAAGATATTCCTGCTGCATCGGGTCGTGGTCCAGCGTCATGGAGGCGTAAGCTTCGTATCCGGCATAGAGAAAGTTGTCAAATGCCATGTTCTGTACACGTACGGAAGATATGTCGTCCAATGTATTGAACACACCGTCTTGCCAGATAAGCAATCCCATGCTGCTGGCGCGGTAACCATCGCCGTAGCGGTTCTTTAGGATGAACTCTACTCCCCATTCCGCTTCTTCACGCAGGCGGGCGGCGAGGGCTGGGTTGATATTTCTTTGTTTATTATAGGCTTCGAGCAGAGCAAAGGTCACGTCTCCCGTCTGCAAGGTTTGCTGGGACAAGTCTCCTGCATCGTGCCATCCGCCGGAGTAGGAGATGCTGCGTCCGTCATGTCGGGACATGAGGTCTACGTGGCAGGTGGAATGCTTGCCGGGAACCGGATGTCCACAGCGCTGGCAGAAGATGAAGTTCAGCACTTTCCATTGTGAATCTTCCCAAAGTCTTTCTCCAATCCGGAAGGTGGGAGTTAGCGATGTTCCGACCTTCAGCTGATACTTTCCGGGATTATTGAAGGAGGTGAAATCAATAAGGCCAAATTCTCCGAGAGTGGTTTTCTCTTTTCGGATATCTCCTTCGTAAGCTATTTCTCCGGTTGGGGTAAGCAGTTGGAAGCGCTTTCCGGCGTCTATGGTGAGGTTTGTGTTGATGAGGGCGGTTTTGGGGTGGTTGACGGCATAGCCGGTTGTCGAGTAGGAGATTTTTCCATCGGCAGGTATCCATCCGCTGACTTTCTCAGGGGCTTTCACCGTTTGCAGTTGTAGATTGTCCAGGTAGTAGATAGCTGAATCTCCTGTAGTCCGGTCTTTGCCTTTGAGGGCTGTGCTGAAGGTGATGGATATCACCTTGTCGCGCTGATACTCGTCTATTTCGAGGAAGCATTGGTTCCACTCCTTATTAATAAGGTTAATGAGGTGTGAACCCGAAGGCTGATTATATCCTTTCTTGGCAGGAGTATCTGCATTGCGAAACGTGAGGTTCATGTTGACGATGCGCGCGCCGTCGCAATCGGGATAGATGGAGAATACGATGCGGTTGTACTTCTCCAGATTGGCGCCGTCTAGATGATAGGTAACACTGCTGTTTCCGTAGGTGGCATAGTCTGGGTCGGAAGGAGAGCCGGTCGCCCTTTTCCCGGTGAATGTGGGGAATTGCAGTTTGATGCTGCCTTTGCCGGAAACGGTCTTTTCCGTACTGAAGGACATGCTTCCTGCGCCGGAATGGCTCCATCCCTCTGTACCTGCCGAGCGAGTGAGAGGAGCGCTTTGCAAGACCTCCTTTTTCCATCCGTTGGCTTCGAAAGAGTTTTCAATATCCAGGGGGAGGGGTTGATGTATCAGTCCGCTTTCGTGGAGTTGTCGTTCCAGTTTGGGGTCTTGGGTCAGACGTGTCTGACCGTATGCGGCAATACTGCCGAGAGATAAAAGGTATAAAAATAATAATGTCTTTCTCATGTTGATGTCAACCTTTGGTTTCGGTTGCAATGTTAGCCATTATTAGGCAGAAGGAGGTTTGAAAACTGCCATAAAAGCTTTAAAAGCTATCCGAAGTAGAGGAAATATGAATTTCGGTAGATGTATAATCCCTATGATGTACGACTTATAATGCCAAAGAAAATACTAAAATCGTATTTTCATAACAGAAGAAAATTGTAACTTTGCGAAGTTATGTCACAATGTTAACCTATGATGCGTATCTTGATTTTAATAATAATGCTGTTGCCATGTTCGCTTGGTATGTATGCATCTGCAATAGATAGCCTTTTGTCTGTTCTGGATAAGACTATCGTGATGCGTAGACAATACGAGGAAGAAAAAGAACGGTATATTTCTTTGATAAAGGATGAGTTGAAGCAAGGGAGGCTTACTGACATGGAGCGTTATCTGATACAAAATCGTCTTTTTGCCGAATATAATTCTTATATTAGTGATTCTGCATTACATTATATAAATGAAAATATTCTTATTGCCACACGGCTAAATAATAGGCAATGGATAAATAGTTCTATATTAAATAAAGTACATATTCTAAATACTTCGGGCCTTTTTGTTGAAGCAATGGAATTGCTGAAATCGCTTCCTCGTAACACGTTGGAGGGTGAAAATATAGTGGACTATTATGTATGTTTTGAAAACCTATATCTCTATCAGGCAGAGTACGCCACTGATCGGAACTACGTGAACAATTATCTTCGGATAGCAAATTTGTATAGGGATTCTATAATCAGCCTAGTACCGGAAGATACTTATAGATATGTAGTCGTGCATGCACCTCAGCTCATTGACCAGGGAAAAAGTCAGGAGGCTATATGTTTATTGAAGAATTTTTTACCTCGGTTGAAATCCAATACGCGTGAGTATGCAGTAGCTACTTCAATTCTGGCTTTTGCTTATCATGTCGTGGGGAACAAGCAGAAAGAAATGGAAGCACGTATTAGCAGTGCCATTGCTGACATTAGGGCAGTGGTGAAAGAAAATTATTCTTTGTGCGCATTAGCGGAATTACTTTATGGAATGGGCGATTTGGAACGTGCTAATCATTATATCAAGATTAGTATGGAAGATGCTAATTATTATACTACTCGGTTGCGTAGTTCGCAGAATTCCAAGATGCTTCCGCTCATAGATCGTGCTTATCAGCAAGAAAAGGAAATACAGCAACAGCGGCAGAGAATGTTTATTACAGGCATATGTATCCTTTCTGTTTTCCTTCTATTGACAGTACTGTGTGTGCTATGGCAAATGAAAAGATTGTCTTATGCCCGTAAAAAAGTTGTTGCTGCCAATTCCCAATTGAGTATATTGAATAGTGAATTGAAGAAGCTGAACAAGTCTCAACATGAGGCTAATGAACGATTATTGCATACTAATCAGACTCTTACGGAAGCCAATCATATTAAGGAAGAGTATTTGGGACGTTTCCTCAGTTTAAGTTCCTCTTATATAAGTAAGATGGAAGAATATCGCCGCATATTGAACAAGCAGGCTGCTGCCGGTAAACTTGAGGAGTTATATCGTACATTGAAGTCCGACCGTTTCATAAATCAAGAGTTGAAAGAGTTCTATCACAATTTCGATGTATCTTTTCTTAAGATATTCCCTAACTTTGTAGAAGAATTTAATCGTTTGTTGCCAGTTGAAGAACAATTGCATCCTAAAAATGAAGAATTGCTTGTTACCGAACTGCGCATATTTGCACTGATTCGTTTAGGTATTACAGACAGTGCGCGTATTGCAGAATTTTTGCGTTATTCCATAACTACCATCTATACTTATCGTTCCAAGCTAAAAAACAAGTCTCTTTGTAAAGAGGACTTTGAAGAACGAGTGATGAAAATAACTTCTTTTTGATTTTATCCTCCTTTTGAGGCTTTCTTCTGCCTTAAAAAGTTTAGAAATGATTTAGAAATTAGTAGCAATAGCATTTTTGTAATGCGTTGTATTATAGTTGATTGCCTGTTGCAGGACTTTAGATTTTTATCTCAGCCCAAATCGTGCGTTTGTTTTGATAATACATTTGCATCAATCTATTTATTGTTTAACTAATTTCTAATAAGATGAAAAAGAAAAGTCTAAAGAGATGCCTTAAAAAGCGCATGATCCTTTTACTGGGTTTTCTTATGATGACTGGTGTTGCTGTTGCGCAACAACTTCAGGTACAAGGAAAGGTGACCGATGCAACGGGTGAAGGTCTTATCGGTGCAAGTGTATTGGTAAAGGGTACAACTTCGGGGGTGATAACTGACATTGACGGTAACTATGTGTTATTGAATGTCAATCCTGATGCAATACTTATTTTTTCTTATGTAGGTTACCAAACGCAGGAACTGAACGTATCCGGTAGAAACAAGATTGATGTTGTCTTGCATGATGACCAGCAGGTGTTGGAAGAAGTTGTAGTAGTGGGTTACGGTTCATTGAGTAAAAAAGAAGTTTCCAGTTCCATTGTACAAGTGGATAAGAAAAATTTTAATTTGGGGGCTATGAATAACCCGATGGAAATGGTATCGGGAAAAGTCGCGGGCTTGAATGTCAATACGCAGGCAGCTGCCAATCCTAACTCCAGTTCTTCATTACAAGTACGTGGTGCAACATCTGTTTCTGCAAGTAATAGTCCTTTGATTGTCATAGATGGTGTGGCAGGTGGCGATATCCGTAACATCGCTGCACAGGATATTGAATCTATTACGGTATTGAAAGATGCGGGTTCAGCTGCTATTTACGGAACGCGAGGTGCTAATGGTGTGATTTTAGTTACAACGAAACGTGGCTCGGGTGAAGCTGGAAAAACGGTAGTCACATATGACAGTTACATCGCTTTTAATGTAGCCAAGCCCTCTCCGGATATTCTGTCGGCTGATGAATTCCGTCGTTCGAGACGAGGTACAGACTATGGAGCCGACACTGACTGGTATGGACTGATTACTCGTGATGTAGCATACGACACAAACCAATATATATCTATTGATGGTAGCACAAAGAATGGTTTCTATGGTGCTTCCTTCAATTACAAAAGTGCCAATGGACTTGACATCGTGAGTGGTCGTGAAGAATTTGGAGGTCGTTTTTCTATGGAACAGCGTGTACTGGAGAATCGCTTACAATTCAACGGTTCGTTGAGTGCACGTCGTGTAAATGAAACCTGGGGAAATGATGGTTTCTTCGATAGGGCACTCACAATGAATCCTACAATGCCGGTATATAATGCAGACGGTTCGTATTATCAGCCTACTTCTCCTACGGGTGCAACCAATCCGGTTGCGGAGCTTGCTTTGAGAGATAACAACGGCCAGCGTATGTATTTGTTGGGTACGGCTGAGGCTAAACTGAATATTTTGCAGACAGAAAAGCATTTGTTGAATACAACATTAAGTTACTCATTGCATTACAATGACATGAAGCAACAATATTATGCTTCGTCTGCCGGTTCGGAGTCCTATTGGAATGGTTATAAAGGACGTGCGGAAATGAAGTATCAGAAATGGTACACCAATCGATTGGAGTGGTTGGGAAATTATGCACTGAACTTGGGCGACCACAATATTAAGGCTGTAGTGGGCTATACTTATGAGAAGTCTATCTGGGAACAGATTGGTGGTAGTAACAACGACTTCTCTTTTGATAATACGAAATATTGGGATTTGGGCAGTGGCTCTTATCTGAAGGATGGTTTGGCAAGTTTATATAGCGATCGCTCTGAATCGACACTTATTGGCTTCTTTGGTCGGTTGAACTATAATTGGAAGGATATGCTTTTTGCATCGGCTTCGTTGCGCTATGAAGGCTCTTCCAAATTTGGTGCTAACCAAAAGTGGGGGTACTTCCCAGCAGCTTCTTTGGCTTGGGAAATGATGGAGATGGGCTTTATGAAGAATACCCGGAAAGTGTTGACCAGTTTGAAACCGCGTGTTTCTTTCGGAATTACCGGTCGTTCGGATTTTGATGCTTATAAATCACTTTCTACTTACAATACCAATGGTAGTTATCTCTTTGACGGGCGTTGGGTAACGGGCTATGCTCCCTCTAGTAATGCTAATCCGGATTTGGCTTGGGAAAAGAGCGTTGCGATTAATCTGGGTGTTGATTTTGTTCTATGGAATCGTTTACGTGGTTCAGTGGAGTATTTTGACCGTAGTTCTAAAGACTTGCTTTATACGTACACGGCACCTCAACCGCCTTTTGTCTATTCCACTATTTTGGTTAACGTTGGAACAACGAAAAATACCGGTATAGAAGTATCTTTGGATGGTGACATCCTTACTAAAACAGCAGTGAAGTGGACGAGCGGAATCAATTATTCTTATGGGAAGACTAAGTTGACCAAACTTTCTAACGATATTTACAAGGCATCTTATCTCGACCTTTACTTAAAACCGGGTACTGGCTCCAGCGAATATTTCTTCCGTGTGCAGGAAGGGGGAGAGATAGGGCAGTTCTACGGTTATGAATATGCAGGTGTTGACGAAAATGGCAATATGCTTATTTTGAATGATAAAGATGAGCAAATACCGATTTCTCAGGCTGATGCCAAGTATAAACGTTATATTGGCAATGGTGCTCCCAAGCACTTCTTGTCTTGGAGTAACAACCTGACTTGGAGAAATTTTGATTTGAGTGTATTCTTCCGCGGTACATTCGGTTTTGATGTATTCAATATGCGTAAATATGGTATGGGGCTTCAGGGATGTGGTACAGATAATGTTCTTCGCTCTGCGTATCTGGAAGATAAGAATATCCGTACCGGTGGTGGAGTAATATCTTCCTATTTCCTGGAGGATGGTAGCTTCATAAAACTGGAAAATGTAACCTTGGGATATAATTTTACTCCTAAGAACCGTAAGTTACTGGATAATATGCGCATATATCTGTCTGCCAAGAATCTGTTTACCTTGACCGGATATTCTGGTAATGACCCTTCAATTATAGACGTGAATGGTATCCAGCCGGGAGTAGATAGTAATAGTGCTTATCCTACAGCAACTCAATTGAGTTTAGGTGTGACTCTTCGCTTCAAATAAATGAGAAACAAATTATTAAAAATATGAAAGATATGAAATATATAAAATGTCGTTGGTTATTGGCGATGATTATGTCATGTTCACTTTTCTCTTGTACTAATTTGGACGAGGAAGTGTTCGATCGTGTGGATGCCGGAATTTATTATCAAGATGAGACGAGTGTTCAGGGGGCAGTGGCAGCCATCTATTCGAAAGCTGCATATAGTTATTTGGAATACTTCTGGTATTTGCAGGAGTTTTCTGCCGACCAGGTGGCATGGCGCAGTTGGAACGGTGGACTTTGGGGATGGGATGAGGCATTGAAGTTTGCTTTGTCTTCACATACCTGGACGTCAGAATCAACCATTATTCGCCAAACTTGGGAGAATGCGTGGACCACTATTGGGCTTTGCAATACGCTTATTACAGATTTGCAGGCAATCAGCCCCGCATCTATACGCATGACTGAGGATGCTTTGAATAGTTATATTGCCGAAGTACGTACCCTGCGTGCTTGGGCATACTACAATATCTTTGAGATTTGGGGTGGAGCACTTCCCTTGAACATTTCTTCGGGTGCGGAAATCCCTGGTTCTGCAGATACTGATTTTGATAAGGGGTGCAAGATTATCTACGATTTTATCAGTCAGGAATTAGATGAGTCAGTTACAGATCTTATGAAAGAAGATGGTTCTGGAAAGACTCGCAACCGCATGAACCAAGCTGCCAATCGTATGATTAAGATGCGCTTGTTGCTGAATTCTGAGGTGTTTATCAAACAAAACAGTTATAATGAGTGTGCCACTCTTTGCCAAAAAATTCTGAATGGCGATTATGGTACTTACAGCATTACCGATGACTATCGTGATATTTATTCGATAAACAATGTAGAATGTCCGGAAGTTGTAATGGCATTGGCGATGGAAGTCGGTCAGGTCAATACCGGTTGGATGCGTAACATGCCTTTCATGCCTTACAATTGTTGGGATTACTTTGGAGGTACATACAGCCAGAGCGGATGGAATTGTGTATGCTTGGCACCTTCATGGGATAATTCTGGAAATGTACAGCCGTATGGTGGTACTGACAATCCTAAGAGCTTTCTTACCGACTACGGTGATAAGTTAGGAGCAGTTTATGAACGTTTCCACGATAAAGATATCCGTAAGCAGAACTATGTGTATAATGAAACAACAGGAAACTATCAAGGCATTTTTTTGAAAGGGGCTATTAAAGCCAACTATGGTAAGGGTGCGGCTTTGAAAGCAGATGCCGACCGTGACGGTCAGGATTTGGTTTATGTGGATCAAGTGGGTACATTCCTTAATTTAGGACGTAATCTGGAGACTGTCATGTCACCTCGCTGGGGTGAAACGAATTCAGGTGTCCGTTTGGTAAGATATCCGGTTTATCCGGAGAGTGCAGGCATTGATTTCCAAAACATCGATGAGGTGGAATTCCGTTTGAGTGAAGTGGTCTATACTCTTGCTGAATGTAAAATGCGTGCAGGTGATACAGAAGGTGCTAAAGAGCTGGTATATAGAGTTAAAACACGCTATTTTACAGATAAATCAGCTCTCGAACAGCCCGGTCCTGGTTTTACATCCTTTGATATGGATTGGATGTTGAGTGAATGGGGACTTGAATTCTTGGGAGAGGGGCGTCGTCGTCGTACAGACTTGCGTCGTTTCGATAAGTTTACGCAAGGGCAATGGTGGTTCTTTGGCCGTGCCACGGACGACGGTTTAAGCTATCCGGCTAAACGTGACCGCAAATACGAGTGGTATCCCTTGCCCCAGTCTGCCCTTATGGTAAATCCGGGACTGGTACAGAATCCTAATTATTAATCATCCTATAATAATAGTAACAATGAAAAAATATATATGTAATCCGCTATGGCTTTTGTTGCTTTTTGTAGCTTTCATCAGTAGTTGTGACAAGGAGGAAATTGTGTTTGACCATGAGTTGCCGCAATTTGAACTTCGTAGCGATGCTATTTTGCTGGAGGTGATTATGCCCCAAGGAACTGGTGCCGATGAAATAATTTATATTGCAGGCGATTTCAATGGAGGTCAGGATGCTGCTTCCGGAGACCTTAAGTGGCAGATGGAGAAAGCTGCAAACAATGATGTTAAATGGGGCATATACCTCTATCCGGAAGATTTTGTTAATGGAAAGACACTTGCCGATGGCTTTTATTTCGTTTCTAAGACACAAGGTATAGAGCGTACTTTGCAGAATGAGGATGCTTTACATCAAATTTCGGCTAAGGTAGGTACTCGCACTGATATAACGGTAACCCGCTGGAATGCTTATTTTGAGGAGCCGGAAGACCCAAGTGAAGTGACCCATGACGGTTATGCTGTGTTCGTGATGGACAATACAGGTTGGGATGTACTGTCACTTTATGCGTGGGGAAATGATTTGCCGGAACTTTTTGGAGGTTGGCCCGGTATTTCACCTACTGGTAGCGTTGAGATAAAAGGAATTACCTATAAATACTTCGATACAGGTGAAGCAAATAAGGGATTGGTTTACAATTTGATATTTAACGATAATGGAGTAGGTTCACAATTTGATGGACCACAGAACTTTACTCTTGACCGTGACATATATTTGGAAATCACAGAAAGCGGTTGGACGGAAATAGATCCGGATGCAGTGGTCATCCATGATGGTTATACCATTTTTATTGAAGACCAGTCCGGATGGGCAGAAACAACCATATACGCGTGGGGAAATGATATACCGGAACTCTTTGGCAGTTGGCCAGGAATATTACCAACCGGTAGTGTTGAGATAAAAGGTGTCACGTATAATTATTACGATACAGGTGAAGCAAATAAGGGATTGACTTACAATCTGATAATGAATAATAACAATGGAGGCTCACAATTTGACCTCGCAGCAGTGACGCTTGATCGAGATTATTATTTCCGTATTACGGACATAGCTGGTGAGGAGATTGACCCTAACAATCCGGACGGAGACTCTGAACCGGAATCTGAAGCGGCTTTTGTTTCTAATCAGAATAATTTCTTGAAATGAGTTTTGTATAGTAATGAAGATGTTAAATGACCTATTGGTGGAATGAGATTGGGGATAGGATATCTCTTTTCAATCTTGCGGATATATGTCCCAAGGCTTGGGAAGAAGTTATCTCTTAGCTCTTTTGTTTTTTAGTATTGGCTTCCGGGATTTTTAGTATTAAGGCTTAGTATCTTTTCTGCCAATGCCCATTACTGGAGAGTTTGGATGCTCCTTTTGCAGATATCAGTTCCGCCAATGAGTATAAGTATAGATAAAAAGTAGAAATATGAAAAAAGTAATAATTGCGACACTGCTCTTTACGATGCTACATTCTTGTATGGGGTGTAGTGATAGTCAGAGTGACATGGAACCGATTCCCGTCCCACAGGAAGAATACATGGCTTCGGATATGGTGATTTATGAGGCAAATCCCCGCATTTTTGCCGAAGAAAATGCGTTCTCTGCCATCAAAGCAGAGCTTGACCGTATTCAAAGCCTGGGGACTACCGTGCTTTGGCTGATGCCTGTAAATGAGCCGGGAGTACTGAAAAGTGTGAATTCACCTTATTGTATAAAGGATTATAAAAAGCTGAATACACGTTACGGAACAAAAAAAGACTTGAAAGAACTGGTAGATGCTGCCCATGCCAAAGGAATGAAAGTGATTCTTGACTGGGTTGCCAACCATACTTCGTGGGACAATGCTTGGGTGACTGAGCATCCGGATTGGTATACACAGGATGCAAATGGCAATGTGGTACAACCTCAAGAACAGCCTTGGGCGGATGTTGCTGACTTGAATTTTGACAACGAAACCATGCAGCAAGCCATGATTGATGCCATGAAGTATTGGGTAACAGAAATTGGTATTGATGGATACCGTTGTGATTATGCCGAGGGGGTACCAGATGCTTTCTGGAAGAAAGCAATCGCCGAGCTCCGTACACTTGACAATAATTTGCTGATGCTTGCCGAAGGCGGAAAAACGTCTTTAATGAACAATGGTTTCAATCTGCTCTACGGCTGGAACTTCCATAGTAAACTGAAAGACTATTATGCCGGTAAATGCTCACTTACTGACCTTTATGCTATGAATACTTCCGAATTGGAGGGAATGCCGAAGGGTACGTTACGGTTACGCTATTCTACTAATCATGACCAGGCAAGTGAGGCTTCACCGATAGAATGTTATGGCGGTGAGCGTGGTGCCATGTCTGCTTTTGTATTGACGACTATGCTCGAGGGGATACCTCTTATTTATAGTTCGCAGGAAGTAGCCTATCCGCGGTCACTTAACTTTTTCAATTACGGAGTTATAGACTTGAAGTCCAATGAAGTCTTTGCGCAAGAGATGGCAGAAATCATCAGAGCTTATAAAGCTACGAGCAGTGTACGTGGTGGTGAACTGGAAGTTTATACTACCGGAGATGTCGCTTCATTTTATCGGGCAGCAGGCAGTCATGGCATGTTGGTCATGGTGAATACCGCCAATGAGTCTGTACAAGTGAAAGTACCTATGGAGCATGCTGGCAAGACCATGACCGATGTGATTGCCGGTGTGGATGTGAAGTTGCCTACAGTAATGACGATGGAACCTTATCAATATTTTATATATCAACAATAACGGATGTATATGAAACATGTATTATTAACAGTTGTATTTCTGGGAATTGCTTGTGTGGCGATGGCACACGAATTGTTATCTCCCAATGGGAATCTGAAACTCAATGTTGTGCTTGATTCCGAGGGGGGGCCGGTCTATAGCTTATATTACAAAGGAGAGCCGGTTGTAGAACCTTCTGCCTTGGGAATACTTATGGAAGAAGCGGATTTGTCAAATGGCTTCCGGATTCTTGATGCAACAAATTCTACTTTTGATGAAACTTGGATGCCTGTATGGGGAGAGTATGAAAAAGTCCGTAACCATTACAATGAACTTACTGTCACTTTCTCACAACCGGCAAAGCACGACCGTACGATGATTGTACGTTTTCGATTGTTTGACGATGGACTCGGATTCCGTTATGAGTTGCCGGAGCAGAAAACCATGAATTATCTGACGGTAAAAGACGAACTGACGGAATTCAATCTGACCGGTAATCATACACTCTATTGCATTCCCGGTGATTATGATACGAATGAGTTTGCCTATACTACTGCGGCCATTTCCGAAGTGCGCGAAGCTATGGAACGTAATCTACGTAAAAAAGGATATGAAGCTAAAGCGACTTCATTCACAGTACAAACACCCCTTATGATAAAGACTACCGAAGGACTTTATATCAATATTCATGAAGCTGCCTTGGTAGATTATTCTGCCATGTTGCTGAATGTGGATGATAAAGAGTTTAACTTTTCTGCTCATCTTACTCCCGATAAATTAGGAAAGAAAGGATATCTGCAATTACCGTTGCATACCCCGTGGCGTACAATTATGGTTAGTGACGATGCACGTAGCATCCTTGCTTCTCAGTTGATTCTTAATCTGAATGAACCTTGTAAGCTGGAAGATACTTCTTGGATTAAGCCACAGAAATTTATCGGTGTCTGGTGGGAGATGTTTACTGGTGGAGGAGGTACATGGGCATATAGCGACTATTATAAGGCTAAACCCGGCATAACCGACTATTCAAAGTTAACTCCTAATGGACATCATCCGGCCAATACTGAACATGTGAAAGAGTACATAGACTTTGCGGCGGAGAATGGTATTGATGCGGTATTGGTTGAGGGTTGGAATGAAGGTTGGGAAGATTGGGCATCCTATCGTAAGGATCGTCAGTTCCTTTTTGACAAACCTTATCCGGACTTTGATGTTGCGGTACTACATGCCTATGCCAAATCAAAGGGGGTAAAGATTATCATGCATCATGAGACGGCTGCTAATGCTGCCGATTATGAGCGGCAGCTGGATGTAGCCTTTCAATTTATGGTAGATAATGGCTATAATTCTGTAAAGACAGGATATGTGGGCTCAATCATTCCCCGTAGTGAATATCATTCCTCACAATGGATGAACAATCATTATATACATGTGGTGAAGCGTGCTGCTGATTATAAGATTATGGTAGATAGTCACGAGGCTGTTCGTCCCACCGGCTTGTGTCGGACCTGGCCCAACTGGGTAGCGCAAGAATCTGCCCGTGGTGGTGAGTTTGAATCTATGGGGGGCAATGATCCGGATCATACTTGTATCTTGCCGTTTACTCGGTTGAAGGGTGGTCCGATGGATTACACTCCTGGTATTTTCCAGACAAAACTTTCGTATTATAATAGTTCGAAACCTAAAGGTCAGGCGGGTACTACATTGGTAAAACAATTGGCTCTATATGTAACGATGCCCTCTCCGTTACAGATGGCAGCAGACCTGCCGGATAATTATCGCCGTTTTCCCGATGCGTTTCAATTTATTAAGGATGTAGCGGTGGATTGGAGCAATTCTTGGTATTTGGAAGCCGAACCGGGTGATTATATCACAGTGGCTCGTCAAGCCAAAGGAAAACAAGAGTGGTATGTAGGTGCTATTACCGACGAACATCCTCGTACGGCAACTATTCCTTTCTCTTTCTTACCCGAAGGAAGGAAATATATTGTTACCGTTTATGCAGATGGTCGGGATGCAGACTGGAAAGATAATCCGCAGAGCTATGACATCCGTCGTGGCATAGTAACGTCAAAGAGTGTGCTGCGTCAACCTTTGGCAAGTAGTGGAGGGGTGGCTATCAGTGTTCGAGAAGCAACAAAAGAAGAGGTAAAAGGATTGAAGAAATTATGAAGCTTGTCCGTACATAGTAATTATTATGTTGCGGATTTAATACAAGCATTTAAGAATTAAAGTTAGCAATTGGAAAGGCATAGTCCGTGAGGATTGTGTCTTTTTTCGTAAATTATTCGTCATTTCTTATTTTCTTTATTATAATTTTTCTATATTTATGCCGTTATGGCGAATTGTTGACAGAATAGGAAAAGAATAGACCATTTAGGTATGAATAGAGAATGCCGGGGATTTGACATTTTATCATTCTTTAATCAAAATATAACCGTAAAATTTAGCTGTTTTGAAAAGTTTTCTTATATTTGCGGTGTTATTCATTGACATTTTGTTTGAATAGCGTGAAGTCAACAAGGTAATAACCTTTAAAACGTAATATTATGAATATCGAACGTATCATGGCCTCTTTAGAGGCAAAGCACCCCGGCGAGTCTGAGTATCTTCAAGCCGTAAAGGAAGTTCTTCTTTCCATCGAAGATATCTATAACCAACATCCTGAGTTCGAGAAAGCGAAAATTATAGAACGTCTGGTTGAACCTGACCGTATCTTTACTTTCCGTGTAACGTGGGTGGATGATAAGGGTGAAGTTCAGACGAACCTCGGCTATCGTGTGCAGTTCAACAATGCCATTGGCCCGTACAAAGGCGGTATTCGTTTCCATGCTTCCGTAAATCTTTCTATCCTCAAATTCCTGGGATTTGAGCAGACTTTCAAGAATGCTTTGACTACATTGCCTATGGGCGGTGGTAAGGGTGGTTCCGACTTCTCTCCGCGCGGAAAGAGCGATGCTGAAATCATGCGTTTCTGTCAGGCCTTCATGCTGGAATTGTGGCGTCACCTCGGTCCGGATATGGATGTTCCTGCCGGTGATATCGGTGTAGGCGGTCGCGAAGTGGGCTATATGTTCGGTATGTATAAGAAGTTGACTCGCGAATTTACGGGCACATTTACCGGTAAAGGATTGGAATTTGGCGGTTCGCTGATTCGTCCTGAAGCAACAGGATTTGGTGGCTTGTATTTCGTAAACCAAATGTTACAGACAAAAGGCATTGACATCAAGGGCAAGACCGTGGCTATCTCCGGTTTTGGAAATGTGGCTTGGGGTGCTGCTACCAAGGCTACCGAATTGGGTGCCAAGGTGGTTACCATCTCCGGTCCCGACGGTTACATTTACGACCCGAACGGTATCAGTGGCGAAAAGATAGATTATATGCTGGAACTCCGGTCATCGGGCAACGATATCGTAGCACCGTATGCCGACGAATTCCCCGGCTCTACTTTCGTGGCAGGCAAACGCCCGTGGGAAGTGAAAGCGGACATCGCTCTGCCTTGCGCTACCCAGAACGAGCTGAACGGCGAAGATGCACAACACCTCATTGACAACAAGGTGACATGTGTAGGCGAAATCTCCAATATGGGATGTACGCCCGAAGCTATCGACCTTTTCATTGACAACAAGATTATGTATGCACCGGGTAAGGCTGTCAATGCAGGTGGTGTGGCTACCAGCGGACTGGAAATGTCGCAGAACGCCATGCACCTCAGCTGGAGTGCAGCCGAAGTGGATGAAAAACTCCACGCCATCATGCACGGAATTCATGCTCAATGCGTAAAATATGGGACAGAACCTGATGGCTACATCAACTACGTGAAGGGAGCGAATATCGCCGGCTTCATGAAGGTGGCTCATGCCATGATGGGTCAGGGAATTATCTAAGAGAGAAACTTTGTTTAGTTGTATTTGTATTTGTGGTTTGTGCTGCCCTACGCCTGTGAAGGTATGGGGCAGTACTTTTTTTATTCTCAATTAAAAAAGTTGTATCTTTGTATCCGAGAAACCATAAATTACAAAGAGATGTTACTACCTGAATTGAAACTGAGACGTGATAAAATACGCTCTCTCATGGCTCAACAAGAGATTGATGCCGCTCTTATCGCTTGTAATGTAAACTTAATCTATACGTACGGACGTGTCGTCAGCGGTTACTTGTATCTGCCGTTGAATGCTCCCGCTCGTTTATTCATCAAACGTCCCAACAATATTGAAGGGGAACATATTCATCCTATCCGTAAACCGGAACAACTGCCTGACTTACTAAAGGAATGTGGTTTGCCCATACCTGCGAGGTTGATGCTGGAGGGGGATGAGTTGTCTTTTACGGAATATAACCGTTTGGCAGCGTGTTTCCCTGAAACGGAGGTGCTTCCTTGTGGTACGGCACTTATCCGGAAGGCCCGAAGTGTCAAGACTGAAATAGAGATTGAGATGTTCCGTCGTTCCGGCATTGCACATGCTAAAGCTTACGAACAAATACCCTCGGTTTATAGACCAGGAATGACAGACCGCCAATTATCCATCGAAATAGAGCGCCTGATGCGTCTGGAAGGTTGTCTGGGTATTTTCCGTACCTTCGGACAAAGTATGGAGATTTTTATGGGAAGTCTGCTGGCAGGAGACAATGCCACTGCGCCTGCCCCCTATGATTTTGCTCTGGGAGGCGAAGGACTTGACCCGTCACTGCCTATCAGTGTGAACGGTGCACTGTTGCAACCCGGCCAGAGCTTTATGGTTGATATGGGGGGTAACTTCTATGGCTATATGGGAGACATGAGCCGTGTATTCTCTATCGGAAAGTTGCCGGAAAAGGCATATGTTGCCCATCAGGTTTGCCTGGACATACAAGAGGCTGTTGTAGAAAAAGCGAAACCGGGTGCTGTTTGTGAGGACCTTTACAATCTCGCTATCGATATTGTCACCAAAGCGGGCTTTGCCGACAACTTTATGGGAGCCACTCAAAAAGCCAAGTTTATCGGTCATGGCATCGGACTGGAAATCAATGAAATGCCGGTGCTGGCTCCACGCATGAAGCAGGAGCTGGAACCGGGCATGGTCTTTGCTTTGGAACCGAAGATTGTTTTGCTAGGTATTGGTCCCGTCGGTATCGAAAACTCTTGGGTTGTAACAGCGGAAGGAGTGGAGAAACTGACGTTGTGTAAGGAAGAGATTGTGGAACTTTGAAAATTGATAATGGATAATGGAAAATTGCCATGCGGTTTCAATAAATACGCTGCACTGTTTATTTTTCCATTATCCATTTTCAATTATTTTACCCTTCTGTTAAGCTGATTATTCGCTTTCGAAGGTTTGGATTTACCAATCCGTTTTCCGGTTGACTTGGCCTTGTTGCTCCGTTTGGGCTTTATGCCGGAATGGTTACTCGCCTTCATAATATTCACATAAGTAGTAGCGGGCTATAAAGTCCCAATATTGATGCAGTGTTTCTTTTCCTTTCAAGAAGGGAAGTTCCACATCGGGTAGAATTCCTTTGGTCATTCCGTATTTCAGCAGGTCGAACGGACACTCTCCAGGTTGGCAGAACATCTTGTAACCCTCTGCAGCAGCGCGTTTGGCATCGTACATCGGGTTATGTTCTTCACAGAAATAGGCGGCCACGTTGTGGGCTACGAGCATACCTTTGGCGTTGGCATAAATCACGAACTCTTTTTTGTATTCCAGGTCGGGCAATAATGCGGACCGTTTGTTTTCCCATCCCAAGACATTGACAAAGAAAGTGCAAAGCTCCTTGTAATCGGTGAAGTATAGCAGCGGTTTCCCCTGGCTGTATTCCAGACAGTGGGCGGCATCTTTGCTCAGTTTGGTTTCCGGAGTGACTTCCGGCAGCGGAGTAATGGGTATATCCAGTAAATCAAGTCCCATTACCCAAAGGAAGGAAGATTCTCCCTTGCTGATGGGAGCTTCTTCGAAACGTGCATCCATCAGTTCATAGGCGCTTTGGCTTAATGCAAGCAGGTCTTTGTCATAAGGACTGAACAAGGTGTATTCCTTGTCAAAAATGCTGAATTGTGATTTCAATGTCCACAGTACGAATGCAATGTCTTCCTGATTTATTTCATCGGGCGTATAATCGTCACTCAGCGGATAGAACGGCAGGTAAGTTCCGTATACTCCCTGAAAGGCTTCGGAGAAAAGTTTCCAGCCTCCGCTTTGGGCAATGGCATCTTGAAAGTACATGCCGAGGGAGATGGCTGCGTCAATTTGGGTACGCAGCTCTTCCTTGTTGAACAGAGGAGAGGCTTTGACGAGGGGCAGGATGCTTGTGGCGAAGTCGAGGTACCATTTGTCTGTTGGCAGTACGCGGGTGCGTTCATTGGCCCCCAACCAATATTGCATGTTGATTGTTGTCATGATTTGTTTTAGATAAAGATTATAGTCTTTTTAATGCCAATTTGATGACTTGTTCCACCGGTGCACTTGGTTCTTCCTTCAAAATGGCAAGCACTACTTTTTGTGAGGGGGCCTGTGCAAAGCCCAGCATGGTAAGGGCGGCTACGGCTTCTTCTTGTACTTGTGCGTTGGCTGCCGATACCAGTGTACCTATGGTCCCTGCGTTGCCGGCTACAACGCTGCCGGTCTTGATTTTGTCTTTTAAATCCACAATTATCCGTTGGGCTGTTTTCAGCCCGATACCCTTAACTGTTTTCAGTAGAGTGGCATTTTCCGTGCTGATGACATTTATCAGTTCGGATGGCGAGAGTGCCGAGAGAATCATGCGGGCTGTATTTCCGCCGATGCCTGAAACGGAGATGAGCAGCAGGAATAGTTCGCGTTCCTGCTTGTCGGCGAATCCGTAGAGGACATAGGCGTCTTCACGGATAGCTTCGTATATATATAGTTTGCATTCTTTCTTGCCCTGGATGGCGGCATACGTGTTCAATGAAATATTGACGCCGTATCCCAATCCGTTGCAGTCTATTATTGCGGTTGCCGGACTTAGTTCGGCAATTCCGCCTCTGATGTATTCTATCATAATTCTTTTACTTGTCGGCCCAAAATGCGCCTTGCATACATATCATCTGCGAATGTATGAATTATTATTGGACTTTCACTCACTAAAAAAAGAAAAACTGTGTGAAACAGCAGGGAGTTCTGCCGATATAATAAATTAAAATGCTTACTTTTGCGCCGATAAAGTAGAAAACTGATAAATAAATTCATAAAAAGAATGAAAAAAGTAAGAGCGGCCATCGTTGGCTATGGTAATATCGGGCATTATGTGCTCGAAGCCCTGCAAGCAGCTCCCGATTTCGAAATTGCCGGTGTAGTACGCCGTGCCGGAGCTGAAAACTGTCCTGCGGAACTGAGTGCATATCCCGTTGTGAAGAATATCAAGGAACTGAAAGACGTGGATGTTGCTATCCTTTGTACGCCTACCCGCAAGGTGGAAGAGTATGCAAAGGAGATCCTTGCTTTAGGCATTCATACTGTGGACAGTTTCGATATCCATACGGGTATCACTGCCTTGCGCCGCACACTGGATGCAGAGGCTAAAAAGCATAATACGGTATCCATCATTTCTGCCGGCTGGGATCCGGGTAGTGACTCCATTGTCCGCACTATGCTGGAAGCCATTGCTCCGAAAGGCATTACCTATACTAATTTTGGTCCGGGTATGAGCATGGGACACACCGTGGCTGTAAAGGCCATCGAAGGTGTGAAAGCCGCTCTTTCCATGACTATTCCTACAGGAACCGGCATTCACCGTCGTATGGTGTACATTGAGTTGAAGGATGGTTACGAATTTGATAAGGTGGCTGCAGCCATCAAAGCCGACCCGTACTTCGTGAATGACGAAACACATGTAAAATTGGTTCCGAGTGTGGATGCACTGCTCGATATGGGGCATGGGGTAAACTTGACCCGTAAGGGTGTGTCCGGCAAGACGCAGAACCAGCTATTTGAGTTCAACATGCGTATTAACAATCCTGCCCTCACGGCACAAGTGCTGGTATGTGTGGCGCGTGCCGCTATGCGTCAGCAGCCGGGTTGCTATACAATGGTTGAAGTTCCGGTAATAGACCTGCTTCCGGGCGATAGAGAAGAGTGGATCGGCCATTTGGTATAAGACACAGAAAAAACAGATGATGTGTTTGGCTCAAACGCATCGTCTGCTTGCCCCGAACACATCATCTGTTTGATGTAAATGCATCATCCGTTCTACTGCGAATGGATGATGCGTTTTTTTATGTCTTGTTCTTTAAAAGAAATACCTCAGTATATCGTTGAAGTTTGCCCAAATCAGCAAACCGAACAAGAGGAACATGCCCACCATCTGTGCACGTTCCATAAACTTGTCGCTGGGCTTGCGGCGTGCAATGATTTCGTAAATGAGGAATAACACGTGTCCGCCGTCCAGTGCGGGGATGGGCAGAATATTCATAAAGGCAAGGATGATGGAGAGGAATGCCGTCATGTACCAGAACTGGTGCCAGTCCCACGTGGCGGGGAAAATACTGCCGATGGTTCCGAAACCTCCGAGTTGCTTGGCTCCTTCCTTGGAGAAGAGATATTTCATCTGGCCTACGTAGCCTTTCAGAGTCTTTACCCCCAAAGATACGCCGGCAGGGAAAGAGGAAAGGAAACTGTATTCCTTACGGACAACGGGCAGCAGCTTGTCGGTTGCCGTACGTGCTGCTACGCCTATTTCATAGTCGGCATTGGTCATCATGCTCAAGGTGTCTGTCACACCGTTACGGACGTATGTCAAGGTTACCTCATGGGATGCATTGGCTTTCTTGCGCTTCAGCATCTCTTCTTTGAAGTCGTAGTAGGCTATTGACTTTCCATCCAAGTGGGTGATGCTGTCACCTACTTGCAGACCGGCGGAAGCGGCAGGGTATCCTACAATCAGGCTGTCGACTACATAAGGGAAACGGAAACTGGCGAAACGCACGCTGTCTGCCAGCAAGCGGTTCATCATGTCTTCGGGGATGTAGACTGAAGCAGCTTCCCCATCACGCAATACGCTTACCTGGCGAGCATCGACAATACTGGTCAGCAGGTCGCCATCATAGCGTTCGAACGGTACCCCGTCGGCAGATATTAGGATATCGCCGTCGCGGAAGCCTATGGCTTTGGCTGTTTCGTTAAAATCCATACCCAATGGGGCTTTTTGTACTGGTATATATTCGTCGCCCCAAGTAAAAAGTATCATGGAATAGATGAACAATGCGAGCAGGAAGTTGAACAATACACCGCCTACCATAATCAGCAGGCGTTGCCATGCCGGTTTGGCACGGAACTCCCATGGCTGCATGGGTTGCTTCATCTGTTCGGTATCCATAGATTCGTCTATCATACCTGCTATTTTTACATAGCCGCCTAAGGGTAGCCATCCGATACCGTATTCCGTGTCACTGTGTTTGGGCTTGAACTTGAATAATGTGAACCAAGGGTCAAAGAATAAGCAGAACTTTTCTACCCGCGTCTTGAACAAACGCGCAAAAATGAAGTGCCCCCCCTCATGAACAATAACGAGCAACGAGAGGCTCATAATGAGTTGCAGGGCACGAATCAAGAATGTTTCCATCTAATTATTTGCTGTTTTACGATTTTTATAATTTTCGCAAAGGTACGTTTTCTTATTTAACGTATCAAATGAGTAGATGTTTTTTATAATTCTTTTCATTCCGGTGTATCTATCAAATCAGCTCTTCTGCTATCCGTCGGGCTTCGGCATCCGTAGCCACATAGTCTTCATAGGTGGGCTTCTGTAAGTAGGATACACGCGACATGGTCTTTTCTATTACTTCACTCATGCCAAGGAACGAAATTTTGTCCTGCAGGAAGGCGGCTACCACCACTTCATTGGCGGCATTGACAATGCAAGGCATATTACCTGCACGATGTAGCGCTTCGTAGGCCAGGGCGAGGTTACGGAAACGGGTGATGTCCGGTTGCTCGAACGTCAGTTCCGTGCACAGCTTGAAGTCCAGGCGCGGGAAAGAGGCTTTCAACCGGTCGGGATAGGAGAAGGCGTATTGGATGGGCAGGCGCATGTCCGGCATTCCCAGTTGTGCTTTCACGGCACCGTCCTCAAACTGTACCATGGAGTGGATGACGGATTGCGGGTGTACCACGACTTCTATCTGGTCGGGACGTACACCGAACAGCCATTTGGCTTCGATTACCTCGAACCCTTTGTTCATCATGGAAGCAGAGTCTATCGTGATTTTGGCGCCCATGTCCCATGTGGGGTGTCGGAGGGCGTCGGCGGCTGTGACGGTCTGCAATCGGTCGCGGTCGAACAAGCGGAAAGGTCCTCCCGAACAGGTGAGGAGTATCTTGTCTATCTCGTTGTCGTCTTCACCCACGAGACTTTGGAATATGGCCGAGTGTTCCGAGTCGACGGGAAGGATGGACGCGTGATGCTCTTGGGCGAGCTTGCAGATGAGTTCGCCGGCCACCACAAGCGTCTCTTTGTTGGCCAGGCAAATCTTCTTGCGGGCCTTGATGGCTGCGATGGTGGGCTCCAGGCCTGCAAAACCCACCATTGCGGCGAGCACCATGTTGATGGGTTCGGCCTCCACAATCTGCTTGAGGGCTTCCTTTCCGGCGTAGACTTTGATGTCGGGTCGGTCGGTCAGCAACTTACAAAGCGTGGCATAATGGGCCTCGTTGGCAATGACCACGGCCGCCGGATTGAACTTGCGGGCCTGTCGGGCGAGTTCTTCCACCCGGTTGTTGGCTGTCAGGGCATACACTTCGTAGAGGTCGCTGTGCTGTTCGATAACGTCAAGTGCCTGTGTGCCGATAGAGCCGGTAGAGCCCAGAATGCATATTTGTTGTTTCATAACTTGTCTTGAGAGTATGTTTGAAGGCACGTTTGTGTGCCGCAGCTTTGGCCGTGATCCTTTTGTGCGTCAGCGGCCGGGCGGAAGGGTGGTCAGAGGTCAAGCAGTCCGTCGGGCAATGTCACTGCGATTTCTTTCCTTTCAGCATCCACGCTGTTGATGATTTCTTTCGACGCAGGAATGAGGAGGTTTTTCCCGTCAGCCGTCTCCACCTCAAAGAGCGTGTTGATGGTGGTCTCATCCACAGCCCTGAGTGTTCCTATGGCCTTGCCGGTGGCTTTGTTGAGGAGAGTACCCAGCGCGAAAGCGGCCAGCGTCAGCAGCACGCCCCACGCGGCGGACCCGGAGAGGAAGCCCTGTAAGAGATCAGTCATGTTCGGTCTCCTTCTTTGCAGCGCGGCGGCTGGTGAGGGCCTGGGTGGTGCGGCCTGCACTCACGAGGACCAGCACCGTCACCGGGATGATGGCGATGACGATGGGCAGCAGCATCTCGCCCATCTCCGCCCACAGCTCCATGACACCCGCGGCGGCAGGCACAAACAGCAGCGGGAAGATGCCGGTGAGGAACAGGCCCACTTCCTTGACCTGCTCGAGCTTCACGATGCCGAAGCGGAGCGCGGCCAGGAGCAGCAGCAGGCCGTAGATGCTGGCCGGGATGGGGAGCGGGAGCACTGCGTGGCAGATCTCGCCCAAAAAGCAG
>OHEV01000248.1_pt1 | contig 36105 bp, 41 predicted proteins | sample 1567331 | NCBI WGS metagenome assembly OHEV01 (sample SAMEA3879561, study PRJEB24766) | human gut metagenome | biome: human-associated habitat; feature: feces | place: USA | collected 1985/1987 | reverse complement strand
TGTCAGTTCTACTGACTCTGTCAGTTCTACTGACTCTGTCAGTTCTACTGACTCTGTCAGTTCTACTGACTCTACTCGACTACGACTTCTTTTTGAATTTTTGAATCCGTCTCTCCGCTCTCTCCATCTGCTTGATGGATCGGCTCAATTTCCGTTTGGGACTAATCCACCATTGGCGGATCCCGCCGAAAATCGCGAACAGGCCGATGATGGCCAACAGGTAAATTGCAATCATTTTCTACGCCTCCTTTCTAATTTGTTTTGTAGTTTGCGGACCTCAACCCAGTCCTCGTGCCGCATCCATTCCGGACGGGATAACAGAGTAAGCTGACCCCGTGCTATTTGCATGGTTGTCTTTTTCAATTTGCGGGCGTAGTCCAGGACCTCCCGCTCCTCTTTTGAGTAGATCCCCAGCCATCGCCGGAACACTCCAAGTTTCCCAGTTGGGGGTAGCCCCAATTTCTCAGTTTTTTCCATAATAAACAATATTTGACCAGTAGTAAACAATAAAATTTCTTATTGTTTCTCACCTAAGTGATTGATATTCAATTGATTAGGTCCCCAATTCTCCTCCCGAGAAACAATGTAAACAATGTTTCTGTGCACTCTATTTTGTGATTTTTCATTTCCTAAATTGGTCATAATTTTCCTCATATTCCCTATTCAGGTTTTCCTCCTAAATTATTGTTTACATTGTTTACAAGGGCCTAAATCATTGATATTCAATCGATTATCGAGAAACAATGATTGTTTATTATTGTTTCTCATTGTTTACTGCTGTTTTAATTTAAGTGATTGATTATCAATGATTTGGGATTCTTTCCATTGGAACAATAAACAATAAACAATAGGGGTCCCCCGGATTTTAGGGGAGGGGCTGTCGAGATTTTTGCCAATAAACAATGGAACAATGGTTTTATCAACTTTTGGGGCCGGGAGTCCCCCTGATTTGTAAACAATGAAACAATGGTTTGACCAACTTTTGGGGCCGGGGCCATGGAAAAATTGTAAACAAAGAAACAATAAAACCATCAACTTTTGGGGCCGGGGGTCCTATTCCCCAGTGGACCCGAAGCCCCCCACTCCTCTTTCAGTCGATTGCGGGAAAAGCTCGGCTTCCGACTCGAGAACTTCCACCCCAACATAGACAATAGGCATCACCAAACCCTGAACCAGTTTCATGCCCGGCTTGAGGATGACGGGATTCTTGCCGACGTTCATGACGTGCAGATGGATTTCTCCTTGGTAGTCTTCGTCAACCACGCAGGCTCCGACCTGGAGCTGGTACTTGGTGGCAATGCCACTCTTGTTGAACATGATGAGGGCACACCCCCGGGGTATTCGAGCTCGAATACCCGACGGGATGTTGATACTTTCGCCCGGCCAGATCTGTTTGGCTTCGAAGTCTTCCGGGATGTAGAAGTCCAGCCCGGCGGACAGACCCGTTCCTCTGGTCGGGGTCTTGACATTTCTTACTTTTACGATTTTCATTTTTTAAAATATTTTTCGAGACGAGCTCGGTGTGTTGTGCCTGATGAGAGCGATGCTCCTTCTATGAAATTATACCGAGTGTGAAGAGGCAGCTCCTGGAATGCCTTCTTGAACGGTTGGCCTTCCGATTCGAATATCTTGCCCGCAGGATTGCCGGGTGTAACGTCCTTCATTTTTCGGGACTTGATCCACCACAAAGCCTCTTCCCGATTTATGGAACGTATGGAAGGTCTAACAGACCCCTTCCGGAGCGTCATTTTGAACCACTGAGCCTCCGTGTTGAAGTCATCTTCTTTAAACCATACCCGGTAATATCCAATAGCTATTGCCATAAGTTGTAGAACATTTCGTGACACTTCTTGCGGTATGCCATCGGATCCTGCCGTATACTTTGGCACTTGAGAGGCTCTTTGGGTCGGTCGAGAATCTCCTGAGGCAGGACGTCGCTGAAAGCATCTTTGAGAATGCGCTTGTGAGTTCTGTCCTCCCGGGGCAAACGGAGAGCGAACCTGACAACGTCATGTCCCAGGAATGGTGACCGGAGTTCAACTGTGCTCCTCATGGAAGCCCGGTCAAGCCGAGGCATGTGGTAGAACGGAAGCTCTTGGAACACGTCTGAGAGCTGGGAGTCGTAGTCATCGACTCGGCGATAACCCCCGAAGAGTTCGTCAGCTCCATCCCCGGTCAGGATGACCTTCTCCTTGACCTTCTCCATGAGTCGGAACTGGGGGATCATGGAGCCCAAGTCGATGGGGGTTTCGTTGTAGCGGAGACACCTCTCCAGGCAATCATCATCTGGGATAGGGCCAAGAGAGGTGATAGAAACCCCTAAAAATTCGGACAGTAGCATGCCAAACTTTGATTCATTATTCTCCACCATATAGAGATTAACTCCAAGGCCCATTCGATGAAGAATAGAGGCAACTATGGATGAATCCAGTCCTCCAGAAACCAAAGCTCCGACCGGGACTTTAGAGTACATTGCCCGGCGTTTTACGGACCTCTCGACCAAGCCCCGGAGGACTTCGGCGAACTCGGATTTTGCGAAATGACTCCGTTCTCCTATCTCCCATCTGTAGTAGTCCCTCCGGATAATGGTGGGCTTCACCTTCATGTCATCGAAGGAATAGACAGTATTCGGCATAATACGCTTGACGTTGTTCCATGGAGTTCTGTCATCCCAGTTGTACCCCCATTTGAAGACTTCCGACTGGTAATACCGGTCGAAGTCTTTGAAGTTTGGCACCAATGGAGTTATCTCTGAGCAGATCTCCCCGTATTGGTTGTAGTAGAGTTGCTTCTTTCCGAGAGGGTCGGTGAAGGCAATAATCTGACCTTTCCGGTACCAGCATATTGCCCACATGCCATCCCATTTGTTGGCTTCATAGATTATGTCTTCGAGACCCGAGGACCCAAACAGATCCCTGAGGTACTCGACGTCGCTGTTATACTTCCGGGGGTAGTTGTAGATCTCCCCGACGTAAAGGAGCCATCCGTTGTCTCCTGCCAGTTTTATGGGCTGAGCCAGGTCATCCCCTGGCTCAGTCTGAATGGGCAAACGGACATGACCGAGGAACCATCCCCCCTGAGCAATCTGAACAGTTTCAGTCCCCCGATGTTGTATCTTGTAGACAGTGTTGATCCTTCTTGATATACTTATTCCACACATATCACTCGAGTTTGTTTTGGAGAGCGTCCATGAGACAGACAATCCCTATTCCGATTACTACTGCTATTGCCAGCCCAATGATGATGGGCTCCTCACTTCCTCCTGCCATGTCTTTTCTTCGAATTTTCGAGGATCTGTTGTGCCTTTCTCTCAATCCAGTTGATGTAGAACCGGCTCCCCATGTGGAGCCCAGTCAGGAGCTTCGAGCATCCTGGACAGAATATGCAATCATCATAGTCCAGATGAGCTTTAGCTCTTGCGTCTTCGATAGTCATAGCTTAATAGATTACCCATTTTGAAAGATCCTCGTTGTATGCATGGAGGGACCCAGCGAAGTAGTGCAGGGACCCCTTCTTGAGAGAGGGATAGGTGGCTGCTAGGATGTTGAACACGTAGTCCATCATGGCCTCCGTCAACCAGATGTCAATTGCGAAGTGCTTGAAGAAGTCATTGCTCCGGATATAATATATCACGTGGAGTCTATTGTTCCGGATGAGGAACTGGTAGCTGACGGAGCAAGGTACTCGGGTAAGAGCCCCGGCTGTTGCCCGGGTGTCCTCCGGCTCGAAGATCATGACCATTGCTCGTCTGGAGTGCGGGTCGTCCCGGAGAGTCATGATGACATTGTCCAACTGGTGTATTTCGGGTCCCTTGTGGAAGATGTGCAGACGCTCTGAATAGGTGTAGTCGAAGCGACCCTCCTGACGAGTCTTGCTCACCAGCTTCTGCCACAAGTCCCGGCGGATCTCCCAGCTCTTACCCGGATTGACCCCGTTTCGGTCAAGCCGGTCTGAGAGCTCTGCTCGGCAATACTTCTCGATGAGCTCGGCCTCGTCTTTGAACATGAAGTCGAGCATCTCACGTTTGCCGAGATATGGCTTCGAGATGACGAAGCTCACCCCGATGAGTTCCTTGGTGAGCCGGTCGTCCCCGCTGAGTTCCTGGTTCTGGTAATGGTTGACCGGGACCGTGATGCCGGAAACCTTGAGCTCCCGATCCATCTCCCGGATCATTTCGAAACAGTCTTTGAATATTCTACCCATGTCAGTATTTGGATTTAATGCGAAACAGATTTACTTGATACTTTAACGACCAGAGCTCTTTGACTCGAGTCTCGGAGAGACCCAAATTTCCGAACATTATGACGAAGTCATTCCATATCGATTTGAGCCGGTCCTCGAAAACTACCAAGTCAACCATGTACTGAGATTGTCTCCACTCCCGGTTCTTGAGACAGTTTGCTGTCATGCCGATGTTTCCGATCAAGGCGAGCATGTCCGCCTCCCAGAAGTCGTCTTCTAGAAATTTGACCCATTTGGGAAGCGTCCAATCGAAAGTAGGAGTCATGCCATACAGCTGGTAAAGCTCGAGCATGAAATTGAAAGCATCGATCAGCTCCTCCAAAACGTGGTCCTCCTCGTTTTTGTCCTTAGCCTCCATCGCTTCGGTGAGCTCCTCAACAATCTGCCAACAGAGTTTCTTGAAAAGCTCCTGATCCTCCAAAGTGTTGATGTCAAAGTTCGCGATGCGTTCTTTGAAATAGGGTCTGTACATGAGCTGGAGCTCCCCCTGGAGGGCATAGATCTCTTCCCAGCTCTTAATAAATGGCTTAAAGTCTTGTGTGTTCATGGCTTGATGTTTGAGAATGGATTGTACTGTTCCGTGTCTTCTTTGCGGGAGTAGTGCACAGCTATTTGGCGTCCTTCCCCCGTGAGGACATGCTTGATCTCGTGCACCTCGATGGGACTGATCCGGATGAAGTCTACAGCCCCCGAAATGGTTGGGAAATACGTAGGTACTACCCCCGGAGCTTTTAATGGCTTTGGGTCCTCGAGTTCGTTGTTGATGGCCCCGATTGTGGCTACCATGTCAAGGAGGTTGTCCTCCTTGTGTGCATTGGATTCCCGTGCCATTTTCACTGCCACTTGAACCCAAGATACATCAAGAGCGGTCAGAGGCTTACCGGTGATGACCGAGGCGATCTCTGCGGCCTTCTGGTTGCATTCCATGAATGGTCCGTATTGTCTCTCCTTCTCCTCCGACCGCTCATTGATGATTTGGTCAGCGCGTTTAAGTATGTTACTCATGATTTTTAGTATATAGGTTAGACCCCGGGGAGGGACTCGAACCCCCCTCTGTACCATTCCGGGGTGCCCAGTGGAGCGACGGTTCCACTGGGCGAGGAGCTCTGACTTACTCCTCAGCCGGTGCGTTCTCCGGCTCGTTCTGTTCTGCTTCGGGAGCTGCTTCGGGAGCTGCCTCGTCAGCCTTCTTCCGGCCGCGCTTCGGCTTCTCCTCGGGAACAGGTGCCATCTCGCCGAGCTCCAGGTCCTTCGAGTCGATGCCCTTGCCCCAGACGTGCCCGTCGTTGGTCTTGATGCGGTACTGGATGAAGTTGTTGCGGAGATCGAGACGAACTCCGATGATGATGCCGTCGGTCTGCTCCTTGGTCTTCGTGCAGATGAACTTGCAGAAGCGACCAATGTTGGTTTTGGCATTCTCGAGGTTAGCCTTTGCCTCCTCGACCGATACCTCCTTTTTCAGCGGGCGGGGTTCCCCGGGCTCCTTCGGAGTCTTTGCCTTGCGAGCCTTCTTCGGCTTCTCTTCGGCGACCTCGTCGTTCTCCTTGATGCCGTTCTCGGCTTTGTACTCTTCGGTCTCAGTGGCGTTGTAGATAGCGCCCTCCTCTGCCGGATGTTCCTGAGATGCTCCTCTCGATGCGAGGATGGATTCGATGGCGTCAAGCTCGTCACCGGTCTTGACCTTGGCCAACTTTTGAAGAACTTTCGAGCTGTAGCTCTTGTACTTTTCGATAAACTTTTCCATAGTGTTTAGTTGTTAAGTGTAATGTAAAAGTAAGAAAAAATGTCCAGTTAAAAAAATTTTTCACCAGAAAAATTGAAATTATTTCAATCCAATTCGACTGTGATTATGTCCAATATGTTGGAGGTTCTCATGCTATTGACTGCCAGTAGAGCCCTTCGGATCCCCAAGTCCCTCATTGCTCGCTTTGCTTGAGCAATGGCTCTGACTTTGATTCTTCCGTCGGGGATAGCTGCTTCGTAGCTGTTGTAATCCTCGTCCATTAATTCGTAGTAATATCGTTTCATTGTCCTTTTGTTTGTACTACAAATATACGAAAAATATTCTTATTCCTACGATAAAACGGGGAAAAAGTAGAGGCTAAACCTCTACTTCTTCACCTTTGTAATTTACGAATTTAGCATCCTGATAGCCGAAGAATCGGAGAGACCCGAGGTCTTTGGTTACCGTGTTCAATATCTGGGCGAGCTCCTGGTCGGAGTAGTCTTTGCAGGAGTTGACTGTGTCTACTGCCCAGTAGTTCGACTGTCTAACTGAGGTGTAGCCCTTCTTCCCGACAGTTACTATGAAAGCGTTGGGCCGGTCGGATAACTTGTTCTCTTTGCTTCGGAATATGACCGAGACCTTTTTGTTGTTGGGACAAGCGGCTTTTGCCAGACTTTCGATTCGATGTTTGTTTTCGTAGTTTATAGTGTTATCGTTTTGTTTGTATCACAAATATAATACTTCTGCGACAAATACTACGATGTTTTACGATATTTTTTCAGATATTTTTCGACCCTCGCTTTTACAGCTTCCATGAGAGCATCCTGCCCCCGGGTCTTCGCTTTCTGGGCTCTTATGACGTCCTGGTCCACTGTCTTCGAGCATACCAGTTTATTGACTATAACAACCTCCTTCTGTCCTTGTCTGTCAAGTCGAGCATTGAACTGCTGCTCCAGCTCAAGAGAATAGGTCTGTCCAAACCAGATGATGCGGTGTCCTCCAGCTTGGAGGTTAAGCCCGTGACCTCCGGAAGCCGGGTGCATCAAAAGAACCTGAATTCTGCCAGAATTCCAGTCGACAATGTCCTTCTCCGTTTTGAGTTCTCGGGGCTTATACTTGGCCAGGGCCTTCATGAGTCGGTCTCTGTCATGCTGGAAGGTCCAACCTATGAGGACTGACTGTCCCCCGGCGTCCTCAATGAGTTCCTTCGTGGCTTCGATCTTCAACGTGTGCACCTCGTGAGCCACTCTCTGTTCATCGTACACTGCTCCATTGGCAAACTGGAGGAGCTTAGTGGACAAAGCTGCTGCATTGACAGCTGGTATCTCTACGGCGTCCCCGAGCTGATCAATCATGCTGAGAACTTGTTCCTCCTCGAAGGAGTCATAAGCTTTTTGGATTTCCGGGGGCATCTGGATCTCCACTATGTTGTCGATGCGCTCGGGGAGATCGAGGTAGTCCTTAGCTTTCATGCTCATGCAGATGTCCCCTATCTTTGAATATATGCGCTCCTGATTCTCTTTGGGTATATCGTACGAATATACGATATGCCCGTTTCTACGTCCTGGCTTAAAGTAGTTGTCACGATAGTGGGATATGTATTTTCCCAAGCGCTCTCCCCGGTCCAGGAGGTACATTTGGGCCCAAAGGTCCATAAGACCGTTGGGTGCCGGGGTACCAGTCAAACCTACTACTCGGGAGAGTGAAGCCTGAACGTGCTTAAGAGCTTTGAATCGGATTGACTTGGGATTCTTGAAACTGCTGAGCTCGTCGATGACCACCATGTCGAATGGTAAGCAAGATCCCCCGTAGAGCCCGCATAGCCAAGCCACGTTGTCTCTCCCGATGGTGTATATGTCTGCCTTCTTGGCGAGAGCCTCACGACGTTGACGTTCTGTTCCTATGATGCGAGACACTTTAATGTGCTTCAAATGGTCCCATTTCTCGACCTCCTGTGTCCAGACTGATTCGGCTACTCTTTTGGGAGCTATGACTAATACTCGTCGGACCTCGACCTCTTTAAACATGAGCTCGTTGATGGCTGTCAAAGTAGACACTGTTTTACCCAATCCCATGTCCAGGAACAGAGCACAGTGCGTGTGGCTTATTATGTGGTCAACAGCTTGTAGCTGGTATTGGTGGAGATCATTTTCGGTCATATTCCAATGCTAACATTTTACAACCCATGGTCGTGTCTATCACCTCGACTCGAAAGCCCATTGCTTTCAGTTTCTGGTGCATTAATGTCTGTATTTTTCTGGGCTTTTTGCCGAATGCTTTCAACTCAACGAAAACGACTTCGCCACCGGGGAACAGACAGAGCCGGTCAGGGAGGCCAGCATTGTGAATTGCGGGGAGTTTCAAACACCAGCCACCAACTCTCTCCACCTCAGTGACGAGCCGTTTCTCAATCGAGTTTTCGCACGTAATATTTTTGCTTTCCATAAATGGGGAAATTTTTAGTAGACTTGCACGGTTCCCATTCGGGCATGCTCTTCAACAAGTCATTTATTTCTCGGGTCTTATATCGATCCATGTCCTCTCGGTTCCGTCCAAGACATTCGCACCATATCTCAGCAACACACACGTAGTCTCGGAGAGTGGTGCCTTTGGGGTTTAGTTCATCGACCAAGAAGTCTCGTCTCTGGTATAGATTCATCGAGTCCCAGTTGTCCGGGAGCGGTCTGTCCAAGTACGCCTCAATGATGCCTTTCCGTTCATCCGACTCGCTGTGCGAGCTTTGCTCATTTTTGGCTATTTTCTCGGCTTCATAGCTCAAATAGAGTTTCTCCTTGGATTTGTACAGGACAACTGCCTCAGCCCATATCTGGTCTATCTCGTCGTTCAGATCCATGAACACGTCTTTTTTGACATTGTTGGGGACCACGTCCACTGGCATGAAGCGTCTGTTGCCAGTGGGGTCTCTCAGGAATTCGCTGTTGTTGGTGGTGCCGAAAAAGACGCATTGCCGGGGATATATCTCAGAAGTTCTGGCATACGCTGGTCGGAATGAGTCTTCGGACTTAGATATGAAATGCTTCACTGACTCAACCTCCGCTTTGCGGAGACCGGAGAGCTCAGCTATTTCAATGAGCCATGCCCCCTGGATCTGCTCGAGAGCCTCCTTTCCTTGAACTGTCAGGAATGTGTCGCTAAACCAGGATTTTCCTAATTTTTTGATGAATGTACTTTTACCGGATCCTTGAGGTCCTACGAGCATTAGCACCAGGTCGAATTTGACTCCCGGGTTCATAACTCGGGCAACTGCTCCAACCAGCATCTTGCGGATGGCTTCGCGGGAGTAGATATTATCGTCAGCTCCCATGTAGTCAATCAGGAGTTTGTCTACCCGTTGGACACCGTCCCATTTGAGGCCATTGAGGTAGTCCAGAATCGGGTGGAAGTGGTTGCGTTCAAATTCCAGAGCCATGGCATCGTCGATCTTTAGCGAGGACGTTATTCCATATACGCAACCCAAATAGTTCCTGACCCCGGAATAGTCTACGTTCTTGACAGGCTCCGGCTTAACAACCCGACGCCATGGGAGATTCCCAAAAACGTACCTCTTACCGTCAAAGTCGTTCTGTCTGAACAGTCTTTTGAATCTGGGGTCGTTTGCAAATATGAGATTGAGGTTGGCATCCGACGAGAGGTACGCTCCTCGAGTATCAACCTCCAGCTCCTTCATCCACTCGACGCTCTCAGCCTCCGGGTCAACCTCCTTCTCGACTACTTCTTCCTGAGTCCGATCATGCTCTGGATCGGCAAACTCGTACTTGGCACTGTTGATGTGGTCGTTGGCAATGGTTGTCTTAGTGTCGGGGTCATTGCGTACGAACTCCTCCATTGCTGACACACTTGGCAACTTCGACGAGGGATCCTTGACCTTGTCGTCAAGGTGGCCGAATTTGTGTATGCGGACCAGGTCAAACGCATTGCAAAGTTTACCCCCACACGGGTCAGTTCCATGATGGGAATAAGCGAACTTGTCCTCATACACGATCAGACCAGCCGAGGCGCTGCCTTTTGTGTAAGTGTATCGGCCCTCCAATGCTGACGGAACATAGGTGTCGGAGAGGAAGGTCTCTATTGCTTCGGGTATGGAGTACGTCCTACAGAACGCTCCTATGAGCCCCCTCTTTATGGTTGGGTCCTCCTGCTTCTTAACGGCTCTGTCGACAGCTTCGAAACGGGACGAAGCTGTGGGCCAAAGTGATGAGTCCTTCCAATCGGCATAGGAGTTGAGGACCTCGTCAGCATCAATCCATGGACCGTCCTGAACCCTAAAGTAGTAGTCCATGTCCTTTGGCGTAGAAGGCCAGAACATGAGTCGGTTGGTCTCGAAAGTTGAATTGTCGAAAAGGTCTATGCCGATTATCCCGGCAATTTTTCGGCTTATAGCCACATACTCATCAGCCGTGACTTCTCTGCTCAGTGGCATTATTAGTCGGTACCGGGGAGACGCATCCGAGTGTTTGTGAGTCCCATGCAGAACAGCTGCATTGTCAAACTGGAGAGTAAAGTCATCCCAGAGGTCTTTGTGGGCAAAGTCCAAGTCGAGTGTCATCAACTGTCTGTGGACCACATTGGCCGGGCTTCTTTTGCCCCCTCTCAGGTAGCCTCCAACGTATCCGCCTACGTCTTTTATTTTGAGCTGGTCCTCCTTGCTTGCAGAAACAAACTCCTTAAATGTTTCAGTGGTCTTGTTCTCCTCCCCGAGTCGACTGACCAATTCAGACCATTTCAGTTTCTTGTTGCTCCATACTTTCGATCTTGCACTCAGTCCGATTGCAATATCAAGTTCCCCGTCGTATGTCATTAGTCTTTCTTATAAAATTTAGTAACGTATCCGTCTGCTTTGAGAGGCAACCCCATTGGCAAGCAATTCAGCCAAGGGAGGTCCTCCCCCATAACTCTACACATAGTTTCCAGACAATCCCCGGCTCGATCTTCGTCTACCTCTGCAATGGCTTCATCGTGGACGTGCATTACTATTTCGAAGTCTTTCATAATGCTTAGTCTGTACATTGCTTCGGCGAGAAGATCCCGGGAGATTGCCTGGACTATGTTCTCCACCAGTTTGCCCCCGTAAGTCTCTACCTCAGTCCATCCTACTGACTGGACCATGCCGTCGTAGACAATGCCAGTCTGCCCGAACCTGTTGGGTCTCACCCGGGGATTTCTGTAGTATAATTTTCTCCCAGCTGGGAGAGCTATTGTCAAATTGGTCCCGTCATGTTCAAAGACGAGACAACTTACTTTCTTGGTTTTCCTGGTCTGGACGCACTCGATGGCCTTCTCGTTCACCTCCGCCCAAAACTCAACAATTTTAGGATTGGCTCGGCGCCAAAGAGCTACGATGGAGTACATTTCCTTTTTGGACAGCTTCTTCTCTTTGTCCATCTTCTCCATTGCGTTGACCGATCCCTCATATCCGAGTGCTAATTCTGCCGTCTTACCACGCTGTCTGAGGTCCGATCCTTTCGTAACCTGCTCAATGGGAACCCCGAACATGAGTGATGCTGATGCCTCGTAGATCTTGCCATGAGTGTTGAAGACGTCGAGTCGCCATTTCTCCTGGGCTAACCAAGACAGTACTCTGGCCTCAATAGCACTAAAGTCGGCTACTGCAAACATTTTTCCTTCCGGGGCTATGAAGGCTGTTCGGATGAGCTCGGACAAAACATTCGGTATATTGCCGTAACACATTTCGAGGAGGTCGTAGTCTCCTTTCTCCACCATGCTTCGGGCAAGGCTCAAATCCTTCATGTGGTTTTGGGGGAGGTTCTGGAGCTGGATCATACGACTCGACCAACGCCCTGTTCTGTTAGCCCCGTAAAACTGGAATAACCCGTGAGCTCTCCGGTCTTTGGCAGCACAATTGAGCATAGCAATGTACTTCTTAGTTGAGGTCTTGGACAGTGCAAGCCGACCAGCGAGAACCTCCTTGACCAGATCGGGAGCCTCCGGATTGTTTTTCAGATATTCGAGGATTTCGGGCTTTCCCAGTGCAGGGAAGTTGAGTCCGAAATTAGTGTTGAGCCACGTCTTCAACTGGGCCAAGCTGTTCGGGTTATCCAAGCCCGTCAGTTCCTTCATCCGGTCGGTCATCTCCTCCGTGTATACCTCATCGAAAGAGATGGCGTTCCCGGCCATATCGAGATCTATCAGAATTCCCCGGTCATTGATGCTTTGGTCTACGAGGTAGTTCCGACGTTCGAACTCCGGGAATGGGAATTGGTCCAGCTGTTCCACGATGTCGCGTTCGGCAATCACGTCATATTCGGCATACGTCTTGAACTCGTTCCACTTGTCCGGGTCGTCGTCCGGCATGTTCCGGGTTCTCATACCGTTGGACTTAGTTGGCTTGCACGGGGAACAGAAAAACCGGATTAAAGCTTTACCGGTCGACTTCTTCCCGTGCTCCCCGAGGACCAACGCCTTGGAGAGTTCATCCAGAGCCAAAGGCAGTCCGCAATAGGCTGCTTTGGTCATTGAGCAATACAATTGATCAACCGGGATAGGTAGTCCTATACGCTTAAATACGAGTCTCTCAAATACTGCGTTGTGCGCCCATTTCTCGATCCCCGGGTCAGTTAAAGCGGAGATGAAATAATCGGGGAGCTCCTCTCCTTTGGCCAGATCTATCACCTGAACGGGAGAGGTGTCAAAGGCGAAAGATACTATAAGGAGCTGAAAGCCCCCCGATTCTATGTATTTATAGGCGCCCGTGGATTTAATGTCCTCCGGGCTATATGTTTCTGTATCGAAATATAAGCATCTCGGCATGTTAATTATTGTTAAATTTGTTGCTGGGCGGGGATTCGAACCCCCTAATCCCAAATAAGACCCAGCATACCAACCTACATAAGGTCGTCTTCCCACGGGTTCTGGCCGAAGTCCTCTTCTGCAGAAGATCCCCCGGAGAGACGTTCTCCGTCAGCCAACTTCTGGAGGTTGTTCAGCCCGCAAGCAACGCCTTTGTTGCCATTCGTGTTGAAAACGTAGAAGTTGATCGACGCCCGGCCATAGCATCCGGAGTAGAAATCCTCTTTTTCGATGATGGGGTTGAGGTTGACGTCCACGATGCCAGGACGGTTGTCCGAGTTGGCATTGACGAACATGTGCCCAGCATACTCCGGATTGTCCGGTCTTTCGGTGTCCCCGTCACGGAGGGGGTTCTTCCACGTCGGGGGAATCTTGCCGCCCAATTTGGCGATGCCTTCTTTGAGAGCCGTGTCGATGGCCTCCTTGACCCGAGACAGAGTTGCCGAGTCAGTCTTCGGGATGAGGATGGACACCGAGTATTTTGCTCGGTCGGAACCCTCCATTGCCCGGGGTTCCCATACGTTGGCGTAACTGAACCGAACTTTGCCGGTTACTACTTTGGTTGTTGCACTCATAGTTGTGAAGTTTAGTTATTGGAAAAATCGAGTTTTGCTTGTTCAATTCCCATTGCCGGACGCTTGTCAGACTCGGGGACCAGAGTGGGTTTGCCTGGAGCCTTGATGACGAGGTCTCCAACCAGTAAGCCGAAGTCCTTTTTGAGGAGCTTCTCGATAGCCGGGATCCCGGCCAGTTTGACAACTTGGAACTGATCCGGGGTGTAGTCGCATGCGGTAAGAACTTCCTGAACTGCATTCTCATCAGTCCATTTCCGTATTGACCTTCCTTCGACTACCTTATACCCAGGGATCTTCTCTCCCGATATGGCTTTGGAGAGCAGGTGCTCAGATACAGCATTTACCCATTCTTGAAGCATGGGGGCTTGCTCAAAAATCTGAGCGAGCTCCTCAGTGGTTAGGAGTTCGGGCTCTTTGAACTCGTGTTTGGCCAAGTCCAGATTGTGGTCTGCCATCTTGCGACACAAAGCTTTGACTTTACACCACCTGCACCAGTGCCCGACTTGGAGTTCCCCCTCCCCGGAGTAAGCAAGAGCTGCTTTGGGTTTCACTACCTCCTCACCCCATTTGTAGAGGTCTTCGGGGGTAATCTCCCATGACGAGATTCGCTCCTGGCGGGGCTGGACTATAGTCAACTTCACCATGTTGATGTCGTAGACCATTTCAAATTTGGACAAGGCTCCGAGAGCATACAGCATCAACTGAGCATTGTTCTCAGCGAAAACCGGCACGCCAGTGCCAAACTTGAGGTCTATGATCTCCATGACCCCGTCAGCGATAATGCAAGCGTCCCCAGTGCCGAACCCTTGTTCGACCCAAACCGAGAAGTCCAGTCGCTCCTCCAAGAGAACGAGAGCGTCTTTGGTTTTCCGCAGAGCTTCCGTATATTGGTCAGTTACGTACTGGCAATAAGCCATTACGGGCTTATCCATGGCTTCAGTGTAGAGGTCACTCTTCTTCAGCTTCCGGAGTTCAGCAGACGTAACGTCAACAGGCGTTATGAGGAACCTCGCTCGGAGGTAACATTCTGCCATCTCGTGAGCCAGAGTGCCCTCTTCGGCATACTTGGAAGGCTTACCGGTTTCCTCAACTTTTTCCTCCAGTCTGGCACTGGGGGTGCAGTTGATCCACCGGTCTGCCTTTGATGCCGAAAGCATGGCGTGCTTACGAGATGAATGATTCGGGGTTCCCATTACGCAAGGTCTTTGAGGAATTTGTAGAACGCGTCGTAGTTTTGGGCATCCAGTCCCGTCACATTCCTCGCTCCCAGTTCAGTGAGCTTTGCCCGGATAGCTTCGCGGTGATTGTCCACCTTACTTGCCAGAAGAGTCCGGATGTCCTGAATGGAGACAGCGGGGTCAGAACCCAAAGAGGAGTTCGCATCCATCGGCATGGGTTCGGGCTCCTCAGTCTTTTTGGGGACTGGAGCCGGAGCCGGAGCTGGCTTCTTCACGTCCTGTGCAGGGACGGATTTCTTGACGTCAGTCGTCTTAACTGTTACAGGATTTGCTCCAATAACCTGACAGATCTTGCGGACCATTTCGAGATCCTGTTTCTCTTCGAGGTTTGCCTCGAACTTAATTTCGATTTTCATTGGCTTGATGATTTTTGATTATGGTGTTCAGAAGTTCAATGTACTTGCTGAGGGGTATAGCCGTGTCATGTATAACAGTTTCGTGAAACAGGGACCCGAGATGGAACACCTTCGTCTCTCCCGTTTTGACCGATAACTCGGCTCTGTAGTTCCCGTTTGTCAGAATACATGTCTCTCCTTTAAACTCGGAGTTCCATGCTCCTCTGTAGAGATCGTCGACAGATACACGGAGCCAAGCTGCTAAACGGGAGACTTGCTCCGAATTCAACAAGGTTTTTCCGTTGAGAACCCGGTTGAGAGCTGCTCGGGGAAATCTGTTATCGGGGAACAGGATTTCTGCCACTTCTTGAAGTCGGAGACCTCGCTGTTCAACTAATTCTTTAAGATTGATAGTCATCGTATTGTCCATGTTGTTTATTTCAAATATAATCAATTTTCCTCACATATTGAAATTTTTTCAATCTTTTTAATAAAAAATGTTTACTTGGTGATGAGGTAGACCACATGAGCAATAAACGTGCTCCTCCTGCTTGGGCTGAGACGATCGTATATTTCCCGGATGGGCTCAATGGCTTTCTCAAGCTTGAGGTCTTCTCCTTTCTTCTTCATCTCCTTGATGGCTCTGTAAACTCGAGCCCTTTCCTGCCATTCCCGAACTTCGGCTTTGTCGTTCCACCAACCCGCCACGGGGACGAATCTGGAGTTGAGTACATAAGCCGATTCCCCGTCATCCGAGAACGGCTGTTGAGTGATAGCTCCCGGAGTACAGTTGGGGTTGATCTTCTTCTCGAACGAGATGGGCTCCGTGTATGTAGGCCCCTCCCCGGGAAGCTTGTCCATTTTCATGTAGTGGAATCCGAACTCGTCTTCATACTTGAATACTACGTATTTCTCAATCTTTTCCATGGTTGTTTACACTACAAATATAACATTTCTGCGGTAAAATCAGCATTTTTTTCCGTTTGTTTTAAGAATCCCCATCAATGTTATCTCGAGGGGGTTTGGTGAAGCTGGTTCTGATGGGCTTTGGTCTTCTACCAACCTATCCCACATCAAGCCAGCTTTAAACCCGATGAATGCCAGGAGCTTCTCCTTTCTCGTGAGAGGTTTGTCACTTTTGATGCCTAACTGGTCAAGAATAGACTGAATACCTTCGTTGACAAAATCAGACTGATTCCCGACTGACTCTCTGTGAATAACTTCGAAGAGAACCTCTCCCACATTGCTGGGGTCTTTCAGCTCCTTGGATACGATTCCGTTATAATAGTTGTCCGATTTGGGGTCCGGATCTGCCGGGAGGTCCCAGTTGAATTTTTCTTCCATGTTTTACTATTCGTTAATTCCATACTTACCGCAGACGTATGCTTCGCCAGTCTTGAAGCCCATGCAGACGAGAAGAGCCTCGCGTTTGGTCAGTAGTTGTCTCATTCCGGTGGCTTCGTTTACTACCTTGACCATCTCCAACAGAACAGAAGAAACATGACTGACTGTTTCATCGTCAAGACTGTTAACTCGCTCCTGCATTTTGTTTATAAGCTCCACCACTTTGTCCGGTTCAACCTCGGGACCTATGAGACTTGAGAAATAGTCTTCTCTGATTGCCGGCCGTGCCGGAGTGCTCCATTCGATTTTTTTCATAATAATTGGCTTGAATTTATGTTCCTTAATGAATGCTTCTACGTGTTCTATTTTCTGCTTTTTTAATTCCATTACCTGATTGAGGGTTAACAGATACCCGTCCTCCGTAGTTACTACGTCCAATCTGGTTAGCTGAGGATTCATGTATGTGGTCAACATTTCTGAAAGCCTTTTCGTTGGATGAGGTCCTGGAGCTCCTCTTCTGTGTAGCAGGTGGAGATGAACCCGTTGCTGAAATAGAGGTCGAAAGTACCCGAAGGAAGCTGGGTAACCTTAAGTCCTAAACCGTTGCTATTAATGTAATTTGTAGTTGTCTTATCCTTTTGTTTGTATCACAGATATAAGAAAAGTTTTTTGAAATAAAAAATTTTTTGATTGAAAAATGAGAAAAAAGTTGGGACCCCTATTTTGGGGTCCCGGGAATTAAAACTGTTTGAACCCGTAGCGGTTGAGTTTATGCTCCAGGAGCTAGGGTTTCATGTAGCCCATATCCAGTCCTGTTTTTACCATATTTACGTATGGGCCTCTGCTCGTATTAAAAACTTCCATCTCGGATCCGCCGGGGGTTCTGTATCGGCTGATGAGTATGTTTTCCTCTGTGAGGGGGTCAAATCGGTCTTTTACATTGGCTGCCCATTTCCGGGTCATCCCGTTTTTCAGTAGGATGGTCCTGAGTTCCGTCATGGTGTAGCAGAAGGTGTGGACTCCGTTGTTGAAGGTAAGGCTGAATGCCCATTTGAACTGCCCGGAGGAGAATTTGTTGATCTTGAGTTCGAGTCCTTGATTGTTGGTGTAGGTGATGGTTTTCATATTGTAGTTTGTTTTTGTTTGTATCACAGATATAATACTTCTGCTGCAAATACTACGACAAAATGCTGGAAAAATAGCAGAGAAACAATAAATTTTTCATTGTTTCTCACCTAAGTGATTGATACCCAATGGATTAGACCCTAAAATCACCCCCGGAGAAACAATGTAAACAATGATTTCTATATAACCTTTTTATGGGGGTCTTATCCTCTTTAAGAACACCATTATCCGATATTAGAACACATATTCCCTATTCAGGTTTTCCTCCTAAATTATTGTTTACATTGTTTACAAGGGCCTAAATCATTGATATTCAATCGATTATCGAGAAACAATGATTGTTTATTATTGTTTCTCATTGTTTACTGCTGGTCCCTGCCACGGGGGCCAATATCCCCGGCTTGGGGGACACAAAAAACCCGGGCTCCCCTAAGCCCGGGACGGAGTAGTTTCCTAAAATTTCCAGCTAAAGCCAACCTCATACCCCGATCGGGTCAGCTCGAAGTCCCGCACATAGGATATGTCTACTCCGAAATTCCTGTAATATATGCCTCCCCCAGCCCCAACCTGCCCGAATGAGTTAGCTGAAGCTCTCAGAAAGGGGGACCATTTCGGGGACCTCGTTTCTTTGATTTGTTCTCGAACGGGGATATACTTGTACGTAAGATGCTGGAGAGTGTTGTATTGGACTGTAGCTTCCCAGTCAAATTGGCCAATTTTGGGATCTTTGAAGAATGTTCCAGCGTATTTCCTGGTCGTATTCCAGTCCAATATTGTCCTTTTTACGCTCTCCAGAGTATCCACCTCCTTTTGGTCCTCCCCAAAACCCCCTCCATTTGTGATTTCTGGGGGTGTTTGGGGAACCTTTTCCTCCTGGCCCTTATAGATATATATCAATTTGATTGGATTCCTAAAACCCTCCCATTTTGGAACCAAATCCGGGACTTTGACCTCCCCCTGAATTGGGGGTAAATCGACGTACTTTATAACGGTCTTTTCCTCGACTGTTTTACGCCCGATTATAAAGCCTATACCTACAAGAACTATTGTGCAGAGTACTCTCTTTAGTAAGTCCATACCGTGTCCTGCGGGAGGGTTTTAGAAGCATCTACGTGGATAAAATTCCCGTCGATGCCTATCCTCCGGATCCGCAATGCAATGGCTGCCTGGAGGATCTTCATCCGATTGGGGCCCGAGGCACACCGGATGTCCACTGCCAAACCTTCGGTGTGAGCACTGTTGCCGGACCGACCTTTTGCCTTATCGTGTTCTTTGGAACGATAAGCGCAATTGAGGACGAGGGGTATGCCTGCCTTCTCGCGGAGATCATCCAGTAGGTCGAGGAAGTCCTGGTCCATGTCTTCGATGGAACAGGGAGGATTGCATCCTTCGAATTCTTCGGGCTTAAAATACTTACTTGTCTTCATGGCTTTCAAAATCGATTTGGGTTTTCTTGCTGACAGATCTCTCCATGTATGACCGCAGAGCTCTGAATATGGGGTGATTGGAGATTACAGCTGAGTTTTCAAGAAAGCTCCAGAACTCGGTCCCGACGATGAAGGCAGCGAAGAAGTTGGCAAGGTTAAGACCTCCCAAGTTCGGGAGGACATTCACGTCAAGCATATAGGCCATGCCAATCCCGATAATACTGAGACCCAATTTCCAACACGTGTCCCACATTTTCTCGCTCTTAAATACATATTTCGAGTGAGCTCTCTTGTGACGCTTATAGTCAGCTATATTCCCAGTTATAAAGTCGACTATAATGGCAACACAGACACAGAGGATAAGGACCTGGACCGGAGCTAAAAACCCCCAAAATCCTACAATTCCCCCGCACACCCATTTTCCCGTTCTCATGACTTCCTCCTCCATATCTGTTAAGCTTATAGTTTATTACGTCCTATAATCATTTTACGAGACGGGGACTCCTTGTATTCAGTACATGGAGTCAGTAACCGCAGAGCTTTGAGGTGATTTATAGCCTTCTCGAGATAGGCTTCCCCGATGTTCCTCGCTTCGTTCGAGCTACGGATGATGATGTTGTCTTCTACTCGAGTGCTGAATTCGCCATCTTTGTACCTCACCCCGAAGGCAGTGGGATTGATTGGATTGTTGACGATGAATCGGGAATACGCAATGTATGCAATGGCGATCTTGAGTCCTTCGCTTCGACCATCCCCGGAACAGCCACCATCATAATACCCGCCTTCCATGGCGGCAGTGTACTGATCTTTTGTAATGGTTACGTCCCCGTATTGGAAAGGACCGGGGCCGGAAAAGTCTGTCTCGTCGAGCCATCTGTAGAGGTTGGCTCCTATGGCATCCACCAATCTGAGGGTCTCAGCCTCCCGGATATATGGCTCCAGTCTGGCCGGGTCGTTGATGTTCTCGGCTATCGGCCGAACATTCCGAAGGTCGTTAGAGTTGAGTATCATCGGGCATGAGTTTTATAATCTCCTCGTCGTAAAGCCCATAAATGAGCTTGAGCATGTTTCTCTTCTGAACAGTGGAGAGCATCTGGTCCCGGATAATCTCCAGTACCTGAGTCATGTTGTCCTTGCCAATTCTGTCTGCTATAGACTCGCCGGCATTGTAAGTGAGAGACTGAATAGCGAAGTCGGGATTTTCCAAAGGAGCCCACCAGTACTCAAAAATCGATACGAAAGTCTCCTCCAGCTGCTGACGCTCCCGTACTGTAACAGAGTTGTAGTACTTGTAGGCATTGGTCATGAGATCAGCCCCAAAGTTAGCCCCCACGTCAACAGCTCGAAGAATGGGAGGCTGCTTGAAGGCTTGACCGATGTTCTCCGGGATGACTCTCTGCGTTACTTCGAATGCTTTGTCATAGTTCTCCCCGGAGAACCTTATGAACTGGGGCACCTCATCTTTGGACTTGCACTGTATGTACCACAGTTGAGAAGTGTTCTCGTCTCCTTGAAACTTGTTGAGCTCTTTCTGGGTCTCATTGACTTGGGACTGATCTTGAGTCTCGTCCTTGATGTCTACCAAGATCCCAGCTGACAAGAAGTTGGAGCATGCGTTTCGACCGGCTACATTGGCAAGTGCTTCCTCAGTTCTCATGTCTGTCATCTCAGCGATGAAGATGGGGACCGGGTAAGAGGGACTGCCTTCAGAGTCTCCGGAAAAGTAGAGGATCTGGCCATTGTAGTTGCCCCATCCGCCAGCTTCTTCTACCTGGTTCAGGATAACCTCCGGATCCGGGTTGAAGAGGTGAAACCACTCAATGTCGGACGGGGACCACCGGGACCTCGTCTTGTCTCGGTGACCCCAGTCAGGATGATATGCCGTCCGGCCAATGAATCCCCCATCGTCTGCCTTCGCAAGTCGGAGAGCCTCGAACGGAATGTGGTGGATCGAACTGACGCGGAAGTTCATATTGTAGTTAACATGGATGGCGAACCCATGCCATAACGTGAAGTCTTTGCATACCATGCGGAGGATCTTGTCGAGCTTCTCCCCTTCTTTGTTGACCCGCAATTTGTAGATACCCGGATCTTTGAATCCGTGACCGTATACGAAGTCATTGTATATGCTCAAGCAGGCATTGCCGGTCTTTGAAGCCTGAACAATCTCGCTGACTGTCTGGGGAAAGTCGTTGGTATCTCCGTATGTTTGGATGCCATATTGTCTCCAGTCCCGGGATTCGAACTGAGGAGCTGATTTGATCTGTGCAACTTTCATACTGGCGTAATTTTAATAGTAGGAGGGACGGGAAGCGACCCCGTCCTATTACCAGTCCTATTTGGACCCTCCTTTTTTGGCTCCCTTCTTGGGAGCCTCTGAAACGGGATTGACTATCCGGTTGTAAGCCTCTTCGATCTCCCCGGCAGATATTTGCGAGTCTGCATAGGCTTCTTTGATGGCTTCCAGATCCATCCCGGCGTCGATGAACTCCTTCACCTCGGTGTCGATGTCGGCGGGCTTCTCCTCGGTCTTCTCCTCGGTCTTCTCCTCGATCTTCTCCTCGGTCTTCTCCTCGGTCTTCTCCTCGGTCTTCTCCTCGGTCTTCGCAGAATCGAGAATAGCGTGGATTGCTCCCATGGCTTTGGAGTACTCGTCGAGCTTGGCGTTCAGCTCGGTCTGTTTCTTGTTCAGCTCTTCGAGTTCGGCTTTCACGGACTCGATCTGCTTGCTCAGGACCTGAGCCTGGCGCTTCTTGATTTCCACGTCCTTGTCCGGCATCTCCTTGCCGTAACGTGCCATGAACTTCTCCAGCCGGTCGTTCAGATCTTCGGGGACCCGGGTGAAGTACGAAAGAGCATCCTTGTTGAATGCGATGTGGTACAAGCAAAGCTCCTCCGTGATGTTTCTCGGAGTGAGGATCTTGCTGAACTCTTTGTTGATTGGGTCGTGGAGCAGAGTACCTGCTCGGAGTTCGTAATCGGGGTGTGCTACGTTTTTCATCTGTTGTTCTGTTATTCGTCTTAGTGCTAAGTCGGCTTCGATCAGGCAGAAGCCGCATCGGGAAACTGACTTATTCAAAAAGTACCGAGAAAGTTCGTCTACTTCTCTATGGAGAGCGGGATTCTTTTCCAATTCCAATGTATGGGCCCGATAGGCTTCGCCTTTCAGGGACCCATACTTGGATTGGTAAGCTCTCAGTCTTTCGAGCATGTCAGTCATGAGTGCTACGATTTCGGGGCACCTACATAGGTGTTCAGAACGATGACATACTCTCCGTTGATGTACAGCTTCCGGATGTTTGCGTCGTCAATCTTGGCACCCCACTGGGTTTCCGTCTGGGAGGGCCCAGAGTTGTTGGTGTAGTACAGTTTGGGCGGATTAGCTGCGGCTCCGGAAAGACCATTGGCGAAGATGTAGTTTGCCGGAAGTCCTGACCCGGGGAATGCAACAGCCGGATTCGGAGACATAGGAGCTGCGGGCATGTTCACTTTGGTAGTTGTCTGACAGCTGTCTCGAGTCAGGGTGATGGGAACCATATTTCCTACGGACTCATCAGTATCATTCAGGAACTCCATCATGCCCTTTACCGTACACCCTGTGCTGCCTCCGGCAAGGAGTCCCTCGACCATGAGGTCGGTGGTCTTCTCGTCCGTGTTGAAGAGGCTCATCGGGAGCGAACCTTCCTGAGCGATTGTGCCGTTGGCCAGAGTTACCTGGTAAGCGACGCCGTCGGTCATTTCGGTAGTGACAGTGATTTCGGTGAGCTCCAGACCCGAGTCCCAGCCATACACCTCGTACTTGGTGTCCCCGTTGTCTCCGGTGTCGTTGTTCTCGACGATAGCGATGACGCGGGCATTGGTCAGGCCGTTTACGAACTTCTTGGCTGCTTCCGACTTCTTGAAGATTCGGACGACCACGTTGTGCTGGTGGGTCTTGAGATACGTGCCAGCATTGATGGTGTCCGAGCCAACTGTTGCGTTGGGCAGCGAGTCGACTTCGTAACCAGTGGCACCTGCCTTGAGTATGAGCGAAGAGATAACGTTGTCAGTTACAGCAGACTTCGATTTGTCGACGTCCGAGTAGCTGAGGAGAATCACCCTGGCGGTGGTGCCGGCGATTGCCGGTTTACCACACACCTGGTTGGTGAATCCTGTTTTGATCTTAGAACAATCAAGTCCTGGCATTTTCTTAGATTTTTGAGGGTTAGATACCTACCGAGAACAGATCCGGGTTAGTGAGCTTGGCATCCGCCCGGCCCATGAGTTCTACGTATACTACGCGGTCTTTGTACTCGTACCAGATCCGCATCTTCTCGAAGCTGTCGATTGCATCAACACCTATGCCGAGGACGCTCTTCGAGGTGAAGAGGATTCGATGGGGGTTGTTGAGCTTCGTGCCAGTGTCTTCCGACGTAGCGATGATCTTGTCCCAGATGGGCATTGCGATGACCGGGATGCCGTTGAAGCTGAGAGCCTCCATGCCATTCAGCAGAGCTAAGCGAGCCGACTCGAGGCAGCAAGCGTCCATAAGAGACTGCTGATAGGCATCGTAGACAGACTGGGTAACGAGGATAAATTTGTCAGACTGCTGACGGAGCAGAAGCGGGGCACTGAACACGACCGACTGAATGTATTCCTTGGCCTTGCCCGGAGTAAGCTTCTGAGCTGCGTAAGATGCCCCGGCATTTTCCGTAATTGTTGCTCCGCGCTGGGACGGATTGGCTGTAACCTGCGTGGTAATCTGTTTCCAGAAACCGTTGATGATGGTGAAGAATTTCAGGTCGAGACCGTCCGTAATGATACCACTATTGGTAACATTCTTGGCGTCCTTGTCGTTGAACCAGAACAGGCGGTACCAGAAGTCCATGATGGAGCGCTCAAGAACCTCGATGACGATGTTCATGTAGTCCGTATCCGTGAAGTCCGGAATGTCGACGCCGGTGCGGAGAGAGTAGATAGTTGCCGACTGCTGAAGGTCAGTGTAACACTGGGACAGGAGGATCTCCCAGATGCCGGGTTCCCATTTCAGCTTGCGGGTGTTGATGTTCCACGGCTGAGGAGTCGGGTTACACCCGGTGTTGACCACGCCGACCATGCCACCCTCACCGATGTAACCCACCTCGGTGTTAGTGACGATGTCGGGGAAGACTGTGTGAATGGAGTTGATGTCAGGACCCTGAATGGTGTCCTCCATAATCATCTCCGAGATTGCCTGAATGACCCGTCCACAAAAAGTGAACTTGTCCATGTCGAGGAATCCGCCGTTTTTAACTGCCATAGTTCTTAAAGTTTTTGAGTTTGACTACTTGAGGATCTTTTTGGCAGCGTTGACCTTCTGGAGCTTTTCGCGAGCTTCGTTTTTCAGGTCAGCTGCCGAGGGTTCGGGCTTCTTGCCTCCGGGCAGAACCGTCTTGCGATTCTTCGGGCGGTAGTTGCTACCACGGAGGTTGCGGAGTTCATTCTCCTGCTCCTCGATGAGGTTCGTTGCCTCGTCGAGCATCGCCTCCAGTGCTGCAACGCGGTCCTCGAGAGACTCGGTGTCCTCCATCTCGATGCTGGTGACGATGTTGTCCTCGACAGTAACCACCCGACCGTCTTCCAGAACGACAGTGCCCGACGTCTCGCCATTGGCGAGAGTTGCCTCTACACCTTCGGCCAGATTGTCCTCTTCACCTACGGTCTGGAGAACGACCTGACCCTCAGCATCCAGATAGTCGAAGTTGGCGGGAGCGCCTTTCTTGCCATTCCGGAATGCCTTGACCTTGCTCATGAACTTCTCATAAGCGCTTTTTTCGTTTTTTGCCATAGCATTAAAAATTTGGTTTGTGTTGTATGAATTGATTTTGGAAATGAATCCCAAGTCAAGAAGTGATTTGGCATCATGGATGCGCTCCTCATGCATGACATTGCGGAGCCGTTCCCGGTCCTGACCTGTCCTCTCGACGTACACGTCGAGAATAGCCTCCTCCTCCAGAGCAAGCTCCTCGGCAATGCTGCGAGCATCGTCGGAAGTGAGCCAATCCCCGACAGGCATGTATACCCGGTGGATGAGTGCCCGGCAATTCCTGTTTGCCGACCGGTTCTCTGCCGGAGCTGCCAACAGGATGCACACTGCCATCGAGTGGCATCCCCCGACAATATTTGTATATATCGTCCTCCCGCTCATGCGAAGAAAATCGTAAATCTTGAAGCCCTCCTCGACAGAGCCCCCGTCACAGTCAATGTTGATGCACACCTCCTGTTCGTCGGGGTGTTCATCAAGTACCCGGCGGAAGGTCTCCACGGAGCAGATCTCTGAGGTCCCACCCCAAAGCTCCATCATGACCCGATTCTCTTCGGAGTCAATTGCGCCTTTTAAGTTGATGAATATCATGTGCCAAATTATTTCGATACAAATATAATTATTCCTAATAGATATTGAAATACTATTTGTGCTGGGTTATTTAAAAATTAGCCCGGTCCTGAATCTGCACGTAGTTAGCATCTTCCCTCCGAATATCTTCGATTGTAGCAATCACTCTCACCTGGCCAAATGCTTTTTGAATTGCCCTCTCCATGTCAAGCCGATTCATAGGTTCCGACGCCTCAGCGAATGACCGGATAGCATATCCCCCGTCCGATCCAACTTTAGTGAACGGTACTCCGCCACCGAGTTCGTTTATGGCTGACAGAAGAGGCAGGAACATGCGGCTCGACTTCTTGTTAATGATGGTCTCGCCTCCTTCCGCCTCAATGTGCACTCCTCCAGCGGCATGACTGGGTCCCTCAATGTATTTACCTCTTGCGGCTTTCGGCAGAGGAGCTGCCCAAAGAGCTGCCATCTGGACTGCTCCCAAAGCCGCAGCTGCTGCAATGAACGGGATAGCCAAAGGGAATCCCATTTTAGCCGATGCCATGATGGAGATGGCAGTATTGATGCCAATCTTGAAGGATCCCATTGCCCTCTCCCGGATAGCTTGTTCCCGTTCTATTTTGGCCAACTCCTTCTCCTTCTGTTTCTCCATCTTGATTTTCTTCTCGTTGTACTGGGCCTCCGTGATTTGACCATTAGCGTACATGTTTGCCAATGCCTGCTCCTCCCGGCTGTATTGTTCTTCTATCTCCTGAGCCCGGCGCTCCCCGAGAGCACTGGCCAAGTCGTTGAAGGCATTGGCGAAGCCGGAGGCCATTTCTGCATACTCCTGGAGCTTCTCGATCCTCTCCTCCCACAGAGCTTCCTCGTTCTCAGCCATCTCGAGCTGGATCTGGGCAATAGCATCCTCGTTTCCTTGAGCTGCTGCCAACTCAGCCTCCAGGTACTTCTTGCGGATTTCATACTTGGACTTGTGGTTCAGTTCAGCTTGAGCGAGCTCCTTGTCGAGGTCCATTTGCTGGAGACGGAGATTGTTGGCTCGAAGCTGGGCCTCCTGCTCATAGGTTTTCTCCCCGGCAGCTTTCCTGACTTCGATTTGCTTCTGGAGCATCTCATTCTCGAGCTCCAGCTTCTTCCTCTCGTTGTCTGCTGCCTTTGAAAGGTCCTCGGCATACTGTTCGTCTAGAGCTTGGTTGAATCGGTCAAGTTGCTGTTTGGTAGCGTCCTCGCGGATCTTTTTGATTTCGTCCTGGAGGTTTTGCTGGATCTGTTTCTCGAGCTCGGCTCTGTTGACCAAGAACTGCTCGTAAGCTGCATACTCCTTCTGGTATTCCTCCTCGCTCATCCCCCTCACGAATTGGGGAGGCTGAATGTTGGCCAGCTCCTTCATGGCATCCTGGTACTTCTGAGTAACCTGGGCAATCTGCATGTCGACTGTGCCTCCGGAGGCTACAGCCAATATGTTTGCTCTCACCCCCGCAAGGTAGTCATTGAGCTGTTTGGCTTGGTTCTCGTAGAACTGCTTGTCAGACCGAGCCATGGCATTCAGAGCCGTCTGATACTCCTTATTAGTAATTTTGCCGTGAGCTTTCTGGAGAGCCAGACGTTCCCGGGCTCCATCCTGAGCTGCCTTGTAGAGCTTTTTCTCATACTCCATCCGGATGGCAATGCTCGTAGACTGGAATGTTGTTTGGAACCTGAGATCGTCTTCCCGGATCTTCTGCATGGCTTCCGAGTTCTTCAAAGCAACCTCCAGAGCCTTATCGGCAATGGCCTGCTGAGCCTCCCGGTTGGCTATTGCAGTCTCAAGAGCCAAGTTGGCAACTGCGGCTCCTTCATTCTCGATAGTCCGGAACAGTTCTTGGTATCGGCCTTTCAAGTCGTCGAGTTCTTTTTTGGCTTCCTTGTATTTGTCCAAGCTTCCGGACCACGTGTTGAGCTCTTCCTCCTTGGCTGCAATCACCTTCTTCAAGGAGTCGAACTCATCCATTGCAGCCATCTGTCTTTGACGAGCTGCATTCCTTTCAATCTCGCGGAGCTTGTTGGCTGTTTTAAGCTGAGCTTCGGCGATCTGTTCCGACGTGGCATGATTGGCTTTGAGATTTTCTATTTCTCTCTTGCCCCGGATCTCCTCGGCTTTTGACAGAGTGTTCCGCTTGGTCTCGATCTGATCCAGTACATACGTAGAGGCTTCGGCAGCTCGATTGTATGCCTCCATTGCCCGGGTTGCTCTCTCTTGAGCTTCCGTGTTACTGTTAAATGCGTTCGTAAGAGCAACCACTCCAGCCACCAATCCGCCCACTGCCGCTGCCACCAATACAACGGGATTGGCAGCCAAAGCCGCGTTCCAAAGCCATGTGGCAGCTGCTGCTGCTTTGGTGAGGATGTTGCCAGCTCCTTGTACGGCATTTTTAGCAGCTATCGCTTTCGTCTCGGCGAGAGTCTGGTTGATGCCAACCAGCTGAACCAAATTAGATGCAGCTCGATAAGTGGCTTCGGTCTTGGAGAGAGCTGCTTGGAGAGAAGACAAAGAGGAGAGAGCCGTGATGATGGTTATCATCTTCGTCATGGTAGCATTGAGCTCCTCGTTCTCGCTCCCCAGTACCTGAGTGGCTGTGGTCCATAAACCGTAGACGGAAGTGATTGCCGAAGTTGCATCCGTGACAGCGGCCAGTGTGTCGATTCCTCGTCCAGTCTGGTCGATGGCTGTATTGACTGTGTCCTCTGCAGCCTTGAGCTCCCCAGCTCGCTTGACCATCTCCTTGAAGGATGCTGAACTCGTATCCCCGGCTTGAGCCATTCGAATAAGGGTGTCTGTCAAGTCGTTGAGCTCCTGCTTGAGATTATCCGTAGCCTTCTCGTAGTTACCAACCGACCGGCGGTAGTCCCCCAGTGCTTCCTCCTGAGCTTTGAGCTCCTCGGTGGTTTCTGCAATGCGCTTGCCGAGCTCGGCTTTACGAGCCGCGTCCTGCATTGAGTTGCCCAGCTCTGCAAACTCGGCATTGTCCAAAGCCAGCTGGGTTTTAAGTTTTGCTAAACTTGCCTCCTGTTGGTTCTGGAGCTTAATGTTGTTCTGGATTTGCTTCTGGTACTTGTTCGCCTCGCTGTTGATTGCCTTGATCTGGTTGTCAAGCGCATAGTATTCTTGAGCATTCTCCTCGGTCACTTTGCCAAGAGCCTTCTGCTGATCCCTCAACTCCTGGGACCGGAGCTTCAATTCGGCTAACGTCTTGAGGGCATCCTCAGCTGTTACCTTGACATTGTAAATTGTACTTTTCTGTTCTTCGGCCATATTACATTCGTATTAGGTCCACTTTGGTTATCTTTCCAGCTTGGAAGTTGTTTATCTTCGAGACGTAGAACCAGAACCCATGCTCTTCCAGCCATATGGGGTTGAACATATCCAGACTTTGGATGTCGAGTGAATCCAAAAGGATCTGGGTCTGTAGGATCTTCGGTCTTTTGAGTATATTGTTGATGAGCTTGTCGTAGTACTTCGGAACGTAGTAATTCAAATTTTTGAAGTATGCTGTGTATAGTCGTACTCGTGTAAGGGTGTAGCCTACACTTACCTGGGGCCACATATAGTCAGACTTATTTATGTGGACGACCATCGGCTTACTGAGAGCATTGTACTCCCAAGTCGTCTCGGTCATTTCCCCGTTCTCCATCCGACCTCTATTGATGGTCCAGATAGGGTAGTTAGCAAGTGTATGAATCTTATTTGTAGTGTCCGCATCATAGAGGTCTTGGTTGAGCCCTGCCAAGAACCCAATTTGGAACAGGAGTTTGGTGGGCTGGAGGTTGACGTCCGGGATGCTGAACTTGTACGAGTCAGTAACATTGTTGTCCTTGTTATTCTCCAGCTTTATCTCGTTTGACTGGGCATAGCTGGACAATTGGAACGTAAGTTTGGTGTCCTTTCCTTTGATCAGCTTGTCAGACCAATTCTTCCCGGACGAGCTTCGTCTGTTGTAGAACTCCTGAACAGAGTATGCTCTTGCTACTTTAATAGCTGGATTCACGTCAATAGTAAGACCAAACAACTGGAAGAAAGCTTTGACTATGTCTCCCAAGCTCTTGAATCCTGTAGAGGCCAGGAGGTCATAGGTTAGCCCGGGCTGGGGCTTATCCCCCGGCGAAGTTTCCGGCACGGGAGGAGCAGTAATGCTGACCGGGAACCTCATGTCATACTGATTGGCAGAGGGATTGACTGTGGCGAGAGATCCGGACACCAGGATGTGCTCTCCTGCCTCCATCGGGATGTCGACCGAAGCGCTGCCGGAAGATCCGGACGACCAGGATCTGGTCAACACTATAGCACTGGTCCCGTCGTTCTTGTAATGGGTAACTTGGACTGCCACCGAACCATTTCGGATGGCAGAAATATTGGACCATGAGAAACTGAACGTGATGGTCGTGTCCCACAAAGTCATCCAGCTGAATGTTCCGGATACGGTGCCCATCATCAAGCGTCCAGCGACCGGGTCACTGAGAGTTACTCCGGGGTATCCTTGCCATATCACCCCGACCGTAGTGCCAATCGGGGGGTCTTGTATCCAGCCAGTCCCGGATGCTTTCGGGGCCTTGGGGTTGTCTGCCAAAACGGGGTAAGTGCAAGGCAAAAACATTTCGGCTCGGTCGACGGGGTCCACGTCGGTCTCGAGACTGTAGCCTGCTCGATCGAAGATCCATGTCACCAAGTCATGCCAGTTGAGGTAGGGGTAGAACTTGTCCAACTCCCTGACTTGCCTGATTGCCTCCATGGAGACCGGAGGGACGTTCGGATTCTTCTGGAGAGTTGCATACAGCCAAAAGTACAGGACTCTAACCTCTTCGGGGCCGGAGAGGTATCGCTCAGTCTGTCCCATTGTGTCCGTGTACCACTTGAGGAGGAACATACCATCCCCAGGGTCCTTCGCGTCAGTGTTGTTTAGTGTATCGAACAGGTCAGCGGTTGCTCCGAGGATCTGGACCCCGATCGATGTATCTGATACGTCTACGATGTTCAATACTGCTCCAGCCGGGGATATGAGTGCTCCCTCATAGAATAGTTGGCAAGGAAACTTCATGTATGGCACATACGAACCTGAGCCAACTACAAAACTGAATTGGAATGCTTGCTCGTTATGGGTCGTCCTGGGCAGACTGATCCGCTGGGAGTACGAGGCATTACGGTCTTTCAGCTCAGCCAGGTTGTTGATCTGGTAATTCATCGCAGGAGCATCCAGCGGGAGGTCCAGTGACCAGACCTCGCCGTCAATGCCTTTCATGAGTAGTTCGTAGTTCATATTACCACTGAGTTTGTTCGTCAACAAGCTGGAACTCGTAGCTAACAGTGTTCCGGGGAGCTTTGGTGTCCCAAGTCAGGTCAGTATCGTCTACGAGGACTCGTTGCCATGTCGTAATTTGATAGTCGTAAACCTGGACCAAAGGCGAGAGAGCAATCCCTTTGAGCAAGTTGAAGTCGTTCTCATCAAGCTGTTCTGCTCCAGCTTGGACTATGTTCTTAAACTCTGGAGCTAACTCCCCCCTCGTCTCTGAGGTATAAGGATCCCGGGCATTAGCCAATACGTATTGGTCTCCTCTGTCAACTTCCTGAGTATACTTCTTGTGTTGCTCAAACATGTACGTATCCCATCCGCCTTTTCGGTTTATCCAGCGAATATAAAATGGGTTGCAAGGTACCTCCGTGTCGACAAATATGATATTCCATGCTTGATGAGGAAATACTCCACCAGAAAGTCTGAGTTTTACGTATTCAGCTCCGTCATCATATTCGTCATCAAATTCGTACACAAGCGGGATGTTGAGTCGGCTGGAAATGTCAAATTGATGTTCTTCCCCGATCTCAGCTATCTTAACACGAACGTCGACAGAGATAGCGGGGCCAATTCCCGAAGCTCCTTTCGGGAATAGGGTGACGTAGTACGGATACCCATAGTATTTTTTTACATACAGATTCCTGTTGTTGTCAGGAGTTCTGTCAGTCAATGCCAGTCCTATATCTGACACGGAGAAGTTGACGTTGTGTCCTCGGGGTCGTACTCCTCGGGAGGCATACCGTACATTGAAATCCTGTTCGCCAATGCCTCTGTAGGCGTATGCTGATATAAGGTTGTAGTCAATGCCAAAGTTTATGAATGTGTTAACGTACGGGTATGTTCTGGAGCGATACCGAAATCCGGCTTTAGCTAAAAAGCTGAGGTCGTATTTCTTCCTCGTCCCAAATCCAGAATCCCTGTAGATGTCGATGCTTTCGGATAATGCGTTCGCTGCCATCACTGAACTTGGATTGTACTGTATGTAGTTCTTTCCGTAGGCCAAAGTTAGTCCCCTTAGTTCAACCCAAGTATTAGCAGTCTCTCCTTCTTTCCCGGCATATATGATTAGTACCGTATTGGGATATCTGACATTTTCAGTAGTCGGCACCTGAACTCTCCACGATTGATTCGGTAAAATAGCAAGATCCGTAGTAGCAACTTTAACCACCCCATGTCCTTCAGCATCTCCTTGATACAATGCGACAGTCAACGGGGTTTCTTTGTTTACATTCCCAGAGCTAAACCTGAAAGCATACCACTCTCCAGCTACCATCCTTCGAGGTATTACGAACTCCCTGAACCAATTTTGACTGGAACCATTCCTGTTGTCGAAGGTTTCTACCGGATTAGCGTCAATGATGTTCAACGAGATCATATTGTCCTCATCGAAGTTTTGGGTCTCGACCTCGAGTCCAAGTGTGGAGTTGTCAGTCTCAACTGGTATTTGCGAATATGCTGAGTATAAAGAATCCTCAGCCGGTTGATTGGTGATTGCCATATCGCGCTATATTATATATCCGTGGTCCATATTGTTGTCAGGAGTGAATGCCTCTTCAATGAGGACCTCCATTGTCTTGCCCAAATGCTGAGCCAGATACTCCTCGAAGTTATCAGCGGGAGTGTCGACCAAGTCAACGTAAATGTGATTGCGGTAAAGCTCTGAGCCTTCTCGTTTTATCTTCCATGCAGTGGCATTTCCGAATCGGACCAGGTCCTTGGGATCCGAGAATGTGATGCCTTTGAGCTTTGCCCACTCCATGATGATCTGTCCCAAATTGGCGGGGATCTTTCCAGGACCTCGTCCCCGGATGAGAGTGTAGAAGTAGTTTGGAGCTTCGATTGTTCCCCAAACTGTTTCACCTTCTCGACCCGTCTGGACCGTTATCTGAGCATAGGTTCTGCCCGAAGCTTCCTGCCCGGCGTCCTGTGATGCCCGGATGATCTCGTCCCTCATCTGGGTGAGACCCTCAGCCAATATCTGTTCCAGTCCTACCGCCATTTGTTTCGAGGTTTGCGAGCATTGGCTTTCTGTTGAGCCTTACGCTCCAGTTCCTTGTTCAGTCGCTCACGGAAGAGGTGGCTCTGCAAGTTGGTGAAAAGGAGGTTGTACACCTTTCCGTATTTCCATTCCAGAATCTCATCCGGGTCCTTAGAGTAGTCCTTGGCCAGTGCAGTGATGGTGGCCATCTCGCCAACCACCATGGAGAATTGGGCAATGCCGGCTGCCTTTTCCTCGGCACTGGGCTCGTACTTGAGCTCAGTCTGTTCTCGCTCGATCCAGTATTTAATGCCCATGAGGACCTCATACCAGTACTCGACAATTTCTGAGGTGTTCCTCAGACTCCATTTGACGCCGAGACATTGCATGCCTTCCTTCATCTTGTCAATGTCGGTCATCTCCTTGTCAGTGATGATCCGGCCAAGCTCTATGCGTTGGCCGAACGTCATCTGACCGCCTTGTATGTCGATTCGCTGTATCATTTTATGTAGCAGTGTTTGAGACTCCAATAGGACTCAGGAATGTCCTCGACTTCTACTTTGCTAACGATGAGCCTAAAACCCGGACCCATGTCAGGATACGTAACACTCGACTTCTTCCATCCGTCCTCTTTGGTCCATGCGTAGTCTACAACAACGTCCCCGGTTTCATCCAAACTAAACTGGGCAACAAAATTGTCTGTTTGCGAGATGGAGAATACCAGTAGCGGGAGATCCATCTCATGAAACAGGGATTGGTTCCATGCCGGGGGATAGACCGGCACGGGCAAGTCCTGTCGGTCGAAGAATATAGTGTGCCCCGATAAGTCAAACCCGGGCTTTACCACTTCAAGGAGGGGACGCCAGATTTTGTCCTTGTAGGCATCCAAGCACCAGTCCTGTTTGAAAGTGAACTCCAGTCCGACACTTACTTCGTTGGCGTCGAACCTGGCAGACGGGTACAACACCCGAACGGTGTTCATGATGTCGGGATATTGCTTGACCAGTTGTGAGTTCTTGAGCAAGTAGAGGAAAGGCCGGGCCATCTGCTCCTCGATTTGGTTCTTCAACTCCAGACGGCCGATGGTGGGAGAATTCTTGCTGAACTTCGTATCGCCTTTGTAGGCATCGTTGGCCATCGGCTCGAACTTGCAGAAATAGACCTGCATGATGGTACGCTGAGTGGGGTAGCCCCGATACGGCGTATCGTAGTAGCCAGTGGTGGGCTCCTCAACATAGACAAAGTCGGACGACGTCTGATTGCCGTCCGAGTCTGTCACGAACCTCTCCATCGTATCCACTTTGACGTTCAGCATTCGAGCCTGGTCACACTCAAAGACGGCCAGAGGATTGACCATCTTGACCATGTTGCGGATGAGGGTTATGATGTCCAGTATCATCGTTTTGCGGGAATTATGATTTTGGCGGACTTCATGCCAGTCGCCTTCGGCTTGATCTCAAATATCATTCGCATGATGAGCATGTCCAGGAAGTCTGGTGACCTGCCGAGGAGCTGCTTCATGGTGTCCTTAGAGATGAGCTCTCGCTTCTGCTCAGCGGAGTTCGTGTTCTTGGACTTAAGAACCGTCATCTCCTGCTTGATCTTCTCCTGAACCTCGGGAGAGCAGATTATGTGGATCTGACGTTTGTTGATGAGTTCTGCCAGCTTGAATGCGCACTCCGACTTGATGTTGTTGTACGTCTTTGAGTCAATGGCTGATTGTCCTCCGTGGAATTCCCGAATGCCTTTCAGATAACTCTCCAAGTAGAACCCAAGTCCGTCAGCGTCAGAGACGATACTGGACCGGGGTACTTTCAGACCGGTGGCCAATTTGGCGATCTTCTCCTCCATCTCCTTGCCTTCCGAGAAGCCTTTGGCGATGGGGATCCGGCAGACCATGCCGTCCCAGGTTCCAACCACCCAACTGTCTCTACCTTTCCCGGCAAGGTCAGTGCTAATGAACCGATTGCCCGTCGGGAGTACGAACTCATTGCTGAACATGTCGCACACTGCATCATAGTCGACCAGCCAATTCGGGTCATCGTCATACTCCCAGTTGCCAAAGACCAGTCGCTCGATCTGCGATTGAGTCAGGTTCTGGAGAAGCCCTTCAATGTACGTGTCTGGGAGAGTCTTGTTGTCCTGGGGCAGAGCTTTGACGAACCGACGCCAAGGAGGCAGCTTGTTCTCCTTCCATGGCTTGTAGTAGTCCGTGTAGAGGAAATTGTTAGACGGGTTGCAGGTGATGAGGAGTTTGGGAGCCAGCTTGTAGACGTCATTCTTCCATCGACCGATGGAAGCCTGGAGGTTGGTCTTCGCCTCGCGGATAAACTCGCCACCCTCTTCGATCCATCCCCGAGTCATCTGCATGGAGCCGAACCTCTCGTACATGGGATCACTGGGGTTATACTTGGCGTCGATCAGGTAGATGCGACTTTTGTTGTACAACTCGAAAAAGTTGTATTGACCATTGAAGTGGTAGTAGTTCTCCGTGATGCCCCAATGGGCAAATACCTCGTAGAGGGAGGGAATAGTGTACCGGACTAAGTCAGCGGCCGTCTTACGCGCAATAAAATAAAAGGTCTCCGGGTAGGTGAGGGCATCGCCGGCTATTAAGGAACACCCGAGGTACGATTTGCCAGCACCTTTCGTGCCAGCATACAGAATGTCAGTGACCGAGTCATCAAGCCATAACCGAGCCACTTCCTTCTGCTTCTCGTTGCCTTTGGTATCAAATTGAAGCCGGCGTCCCATATTATTTTACCTCCATTCCTGTTATCTGCTCGAGAGTGATACCTCCCGTCACATTGACGTTGGTCTTTCGGCCTTGAAGCACCTGGATGAGGCTGGCAGCGTACTTGCCAACCAGTGCTCCCTCAATTTGCTGGGAATTGATGGCGTCCTCGATGGTGCCACCAATTGCAGCTGCTACCGGGTCTCCCGTGAGCTCCTCGTACTCAACAGGATTGATGCCAGCAAACAGCCTAAATGATTCGATGGTCATCGGGCGGGAAATGTAGACGCTACAGTCTTCGCCATTCTTATTCTTGTGAGCCTGGGAGAAATAGTTATCCTGCATGAATTTGCAATACTCGATGAATGCAAAGTAAAGCTCCTCCGCATCGGTGGGCTTTACAAATTCCCCGGCGTCTCGCCTTTTCTGTCCCTCCTCCATATAGGCGAGCGGACTCATTTTATATGTACTTCGTGCCATGTCTCAAATATAATCAAACCTTATACAAATTAAAAATTTATTTCTGCACAACAATCCCCGGAGCGTTTGGCCCCGGGGATCTTTAATTTATTCGCTTACGCGAATGAGGGTCACGCCGAACCACAGAAACTTGACCGAAATGCCATTCGGCCAAATCATGCCTTCGTGGACCGTGGCGATGGACGGGGTCCAATTACAGTACTTGGTATTGATCTCCGAGTACAAAGCCCAGTTCTTCCCGAGCTGCTTAAAGTGTTTTGCTTTCATTCTTGAAAATTTTTAGTTTCGTATGCGCGAGTGCCGTCCAGTATTTGTGGGTCGAGAGAAGGCCCAATTTGGCACCAGTTCTACTGACTCTGTCAGTTCTACTGACTCTGTCAGTTCTACTGACTCTGTC
>OHEV01000239.1_pt1 | contig 37067 bp, 30 predicted proteins | sample 1567331 | NCBI WGS metagenome assembly OHEV01 (sample SAMEA3879561, study PRJEB24766) | human gut metagenome | biome: human-associated habitat; feature: feces | place: USA | collected 1985/1987 | reverse complement strand
CTGCGATCACGAACTGAGTGAAACGGAACTGAAAACACTGCCCTTTTGCAATCTTTCGGTGAGTCAGTATACCGCAGATCAGAATGATTCTTCCATTTCCGGCTTTACCTTGCAGGATACATTCCAACAGGTTCAGGATGCTCTGGGAACGCCAACGGATGCTTCTGGTTATAACGACAACGGTAAGGGATACGTTCGGTACGCGCTGACTGAATCGCAGAATATCAGCTTTTTTATCAATCAAGATCAAAGTATTCGAGAGATTGCTGTGCAGGTTGCATCAGAATGAAATTATGAATCTACATACCGTAACTACAAATAAAGGAGGATTCTTTCAGTTGTTTATCCGAAATTGCAGAAGCTGCCCTTGACTCTATTACAAATGACGGATTTGTAACCAATGTTCCACTGATCTCAACAGTTGTTTACCTATATAAAATTGGCAATTCAATAAGAGAAAGAGCATATTTGAAGAAACTCGCTGTTTTTATTGATGCATTTAATAGAGGTGTAGTTGATGAGGAAGAACGGCAACTACACTTACAAAAGTTTTGTGAGGATAAGAGAAGTAGAGAACGGGAACTGGAATACCTTGTACTTCTTATTGACCGGTATCTAGACGTCAATAAGCCTCAAATGCTTGCAAAGCTGTACGTTTCATATTTGTGCAATAAATTAACATGGGTTGAATTGACGATGTATGCAGAAGTGATTGATAGATTTCTTCCAATGGATTATTCTACGCTCTCCTTAGATGCATCAAATTACATAACGATAAAAAATATAGGATGTGAGTCCATTTTGCGTTTGGTTGCGTTGGGATTGCTTGTTGAAACTACGGCATTTATGACGCAACATTCAAATGGAGGCCTTGGAATTGGCTCAGGCGACCTTAGTTGGTGGGAAAAGAATCAGCGGACGTATAAACGTACTGAATTTGGAGAAAAACTTGTTGATATATTGAAGTAAAGACGGTGATAGTTAAGGCAGCAACTGTAGATATGTGCGCGAAGGTCAATCGCTACTCTGCCCATCGCATACGCTTTCCAGTACTTGCCGATGTAAAAACGTGAGAATGTAGCACCGCAGTAAGGGCAAGGCAGTGATGTAGCTGTTCCGCCGCCGTTAGCAGCCTTTTGTGCTTCTATACTCATTGTTCTCATGGCGCATTTCCTCCATATCATTTTATTTATAAAAATAATATGTAAAATCATCAAAACTAGTATAACCTCATGTAAGGAAAAAATAAATAGTAAATAAGTCCCGTCTATTTCTTAAATTTCTTTTATTAATGTAGTAAAGAGTATACATGATTATTGCAGTAATCCGATAATTATTCACTCTATGATCAGAGCACAAAAAGAACATCTGCAAACAGCAGATGTTCTTTTATGTTGCGCTATATATAATTATATATCAGACCAGTTACAATTATATGATTAAAGGACCAAAGGGTAACAATATATTATTACTGCACACCGAGCATTTTCTTAACAGTGTTTTCCATCTGATCCACATCACATACTGTGTTGTGAAGAATCTTTGCATCCCTGATTTCCTCGATGGCATTTGGTACCTTAACCTTGCCGAGCTTTGAAAGCTCATCAACAAGCTCAAAGTCTGTCATTGAATCATACTTAGGATCAATTGCATCCATCACACTTCTTGTGAATTTGAACGGGCTTGCTGTAGATGCGATAACTGTCTTTGTGGCTGTATCACCTGTAGCCTCCTTATACTTGTCATATACACCTGCTGCAACTGCTGTATGAGTATCAATTATGTATCCTGTATCCTCGTAAAGCTTTTTGATGACCTCTGCGGTTTCCTTCTCGCTTGTGTAATTGCCATAGAAGTCAGAAAGCTGGGCCTTCATATCAGGTGTTACAGTGTATTTGCCATCCTTAGCAAGCGAAGCCATAAGCTGAGCATTCTTATTTGCATCATTTCCTGCGATACGGTAAATGAGTCTCTCAAGGTTTGAAGAGATGAGAATATCCATGGATGGTGAATTTGTGAGGATAAACTCTCTGTTTTTATCATACTCTCCTGTTGTGAAGAAATCGTAAAGCACCTTGTTCTCGTTTGAAGCACAGATAAGCTTTGCAACGGGAAGTCCCATATTCTTTGCATAAAACGCTGCAAGTATATTTCCAAAGTTTCCCGTAGGAACAACGATATTTATCTTCTCGTCCTTTGCGACAGCTCCCTGTGCAAAAAGCTTTGAGTAAGCATATACATAGTACACAATCTGTGGTACAAGGCGACCTATATTGATTGAGTTGGCAGATGAAAACTGATAGCCTGCGGCATCCATCGTCTCTGCAAGAGCCTTATCATTGAACATAGCCTTTACTGCTGACTGTGCCTGGTCAAAGTTGCCGTGAATACCCACTACATGAGTATTGGCACCCTTTTGTGTAAGCATCTGCTTTTCCTGAATCGGGCTGACACCATTCTTTGGATAGAAAACGATAATCTGTGTCCCCTCAACATCAGCAAAACCTGCCATAGCTGCCTTTCCTGTGTCTCCTGATGTGGCTGTCAGGATGACAATCTCGTTTTTAACATTGTTTTTCTTTGCGGATGTGATAAGTAAATGAGGCAGAATGGATAATGCCATATCCTTGAAGGCTATTGTAGAGCCATGGAACAACTCAAGGTAGTAAGCCCCGTCAGCAAACTTAAGCGGTGCAATCTCAGTAGTATCAAACTTGCTGTCGTATGCCCTGTCGATACAATTTTTAAGCTCTTCCTCTGTGAAATCCGTAAGGAAAAGCTTCATAACCTCATATGCTACCTGCTGGTATGACATCTTAGAAAGCTCCTCAACAGAAACATCAAGTGCCGGAATGCTCTCAGGTACAAATAATCCTCCGTCATCGGCAAGGCCCTTAAGGATAGCCTGTGAAGCTGTTATTTTCTTTTCACTGTTTCTTGTGCTTGAATATAATAAATCCATTTTTTACCTCATTTCTCTTTTTATCTTATCTAAATCCATATTGCTGCATCTATATGCAGACAATTATTATCCTTTATAGTATAATAAATTTCATATATCAAATCAATAACAAAAATGCTACAATTTATTTGTAAACAACATTACTTTTAATATTGTACTAAAAACTCCCGCGGTTATATAACCTCGGGAATTTTTATAATTACTTCTGATTTATATAGTTTACAAGTCCCTCGCAGTCGATAATCTTCTGCATGAATGGTGGGAAGGCCTGTCCCTTAAACTTCTCTCCTGTTGTCTCATCTGTGATGATACCGGAATCAAAGTCTACAGTCACCTCATCACCGGCATTTATTGCCTTTGCTGCCTCAGGGCACTCGATAATAGGAAGACCTATATTGATTGCATTTCTGTAGAAAATTCTTGCAAATGTCTCTGCGATAACACAGCTTACGCCGGCAGCCTTGATGGCAATCGGTGCATGCTCTCTTGATGAACCACAGCCGAAGTTCTTGTTGGCTACCATGATATCCCCGACCTTTACATTATTTACAAAATCCTTGTCGATATCCTCCATGCAGTGTGTTGCAAGCTCCTTAGGATCAGAAGAATTCAGATATCTTGCGGGAATGATTACATCTGTATCGACATTGTCTCCATATTTAAATACACGACCGTGTGCTGCTTTCATTGTGCTTCCTCCAATCTTTACATAACATCCTTTGGTCCTGAAATCTTACCTGTAATGGCACTTGCAGCTGCAACAGCAGGGCTTGCCAGATAAACCTCAGAATCCACATGACCCATACGTCCGACAAAGTTACGGTTTGTGGTAGATACGCATCTCTCACCCTCAGCGAGCACTCCCATGTATCCGCCAAGACATGGTCCGCAGGTAGGTGTGCTCACAATGGCACCAGCCTCGATAAATGTCTTAAGAAGTCCCTCTTCCATAGCCTGAAGATAAATCTTTTGTGTTGCAGGAATCACGATAACCCTGATACCATCCGCAACCTTTTTACCCTCAAGAATCTTTGCTGCAATACGCAGATCATCCATACGGCCGTTGGTACATGAGCCGATTACTACCTGGTCAATCTTTACATCACCAACCTCATCGATGGTACGTGTATTGTCAGGCAGATGTGGGAATGAAACTGTAGACTTAAGTGTGCTAAGGTCGATTGTATACTCCTCATCATACTCTGCATCACTATCAGCCTCATACTCTGTGAACGGACGCTTTGAATGCTCCTTCATGTACTCTCTTGTGAGATCATCTACAGGGAAGATACCATTCTTGCCGCCGGCCTCAATTGCCATATTTGCGATAGTAAATCTGTCGTCCATAGAAAGATATTTAAGTCCCTCTCCGACAAACTCCATTGACTTATAAAGTGCACCGTCCACACCAATCATACCGATGATATGAAGGATGACATCCTTACCGCTGATCCACTCAGCTGGTTTTCCGACGATATTGAACTTGATGGCAGAAGGCACCTTAAACCATGCCTTGCCTGTAGCCATTCCTGCTGCCATATCAGTGCTTCCCACACCTGTAGAGAATGCTCCTAAAGCTCCGTATGTACATGTATGAGAATCAGCTCCTATAATCACATCACCTGCCACGGTAAGTCCCTGCTCAGGTAAAAGTGCATGCTCGATGCCCATTTTTCCTACATCAAAGTAATTTGTAATCTCATTTTTGCAGGCAAACTCGCGAACACATTTACAGTGTTCTGCTGACTTGATGTCCTTGTTTGGTGCAAAGTGATCCATAACGAGTGCGATTTTATCTTTATTAAACACTCCCTCTACCTTCATCTTGTCGATCTCATGAATCGCTACAGGTGAGGTAATGTCGTTTCCAAGCACAAGATCTAAATCAGCCTCAATGAGCTGTCCTGCACTAACAGAGTCAAGGCCTGCGTGTGCAGCAAGAATCTTCTGTGTCATTGTCATTCCCATGCTTATATTCCTCCTAGCATATAAAAATATTGTATTATGATTGTATCTGAATCAAGTTTACTTAAGACATCATAACATATGATTTACCATAATAAAAATACATAATAAACATATTTACCATAACTAAATCTCATGGTATAATAAACACAGATTTGTTGATGTTCACACATTTTTGTGACAAGCAACGATTACAGCCCATTAAAAGTACAAACCACAGGAGGTACAAATGAACCAGAATCTCTCATCTTACTGGATTTTCTATACTGTCGCCAATGCCGGCAATATATCAAAGGCAGCCAAGGAGCTCTATATCAGCCAGCCTGCCATCAGCAAGTCAATTCAAAAGCTCGAGGACGGACTGGAATGCAAGCTTTTTTCCAGAAGCTCCAGAGGTGTCGTTTTGACCGATGAGGGCAGGCTTCTTTATGATCATGTAAGCGAGGCCTTTGAGGCATTAAATGAGGGTGAGGAAAAGCTGAAGCGCTCAATAGAGCTCGGTGTCGGCCAGCTTAAGATTGGTGTCAGCTCAACACTCTGCAAATATATGCTTTTGCCATATCTCAAGGAATTCATACACAGAAATCCTCATATAAGCATCTCAATCGAATGTCAGTCCACCAATGAGACCTTAAAGCTCCTCGATGATGACAAAATAGATATAGGTCTGATTGGAAAACCAGCATCCCTTAAGACTTTCAATTTCTATTATCTGGACAACATCGAGGATATATTTGTCACTACAAAGGACTATCTGCGCAACTTAAGCGCCCGTGGTGTCAAAAAGAGCGAGATTTTGCAAAACTCTACTCTCATGCTTCTCGATAAAGGCAATATGACACGTAAATATATTGATGATTATCTGCAGGAGAACCAGATACACGTAAAGGACTCTATAGATATATCAAATATGGACCTGCTCATCGACTTTGCCAAAATAGGCGTAGGTGTGGCCTGCGTCATAAAAAGCATAGTTTCAAAGGAGCTTGCTGACGGTACCCTGATTGAAATTCCTCTTGGCATACCAATCCACAAGCGTGAGGTTGGCTTTGCTTACAAGGAGTCTTCAAAGCTTTCCACCTCTCTGCAGACCTTTATCAAGTTTTATGAGAGCTACACACCAGAGGATTTTTAAATAAAAAAATATGACCCCGGAGGTATTACCTTGAAAGAACAAATACACACTATCCCCATATCAGATGCCTTTGACAATGCCGGCGAATGTCCCTTCTGCTATATAGAAAAACGCACTGAGGATCACGTCATGGATTTTGTACTTGGTCATGGTGCCTCTTACATGGAGGCTGACATACGCGATATGACCGATAAGGAGGGCTTCTGCCGTGCACATTTCAAAAAAATGTTTGACTATGGCAATTCACTCGGAAACGCCTGGATACTAAAAACCATGTACATGCGCCATATTGAGGAGATGGACAAAGAATTTAAGAACTTTAAACCTGATTCAGTGCAAAGGAGCGGTCTTTTCAAAAAAGCAAATGCCTCCTCCAATTCCATCGTTGACTGGATTAACAAACGTGAATCAACCTGCTTTATATGTGACAGCGTAAACAAGACCTTTAATGCATACATGAAGACCTTCTTCACTATGTATGAAAAGGATCCTGAACTAAAAGAAAAATTAAAGAACACAAAAGGATTTTGTCTCGATCACCTGAAAGTGGTTCTGGAAGGAGCTGACACTTATTTAAAAGGTGATAAGCGCAAAGAATTTTACGATATCGTGCTCCCTCTAATGCACGAAAACATTAACCGCATATATGAAGATGTTGCATGGTTCATCGAAAAATATGATTATAAAAATAAAGATGCCGACTGGAAAAATTCCAAGGATGCGATCCAGCGCGGTATGCAGAAGCTTCGCGGAAGTGATCCATCACTTCCACCACATGTTCTCAAAAAATAAAATCACCCGGTATTCTGCCGGCCGTCTAGTGGCTGTGCAAAATACCGGGTGATTTTTATTTCATTACGATGTTTACAATACGTCCCGGAACATAAATCTCTTTTACGATATTTCCTGTAAGCTTATCTGCAATAACATCCTTTGCTTTTGCAATAACCTCATCCTTAGGATCCTGTTTTCCGATTGCAAGAGTGCCCTTAGTCTTTCCGTTGATCTGTACAGCAATCTCTACTGTATCCTCAACAGTCTTTGCCTCATCGTATACCGGCCATGGCTCAAATGCGATTGTATCGTCATGTCCCATTCTCTGCCAGATTTCCTCACCAACATGTGGACATACACAAGAAAGCATCTTGATAAGTCCCTCTGCAAACTCTCTAGGACATCTGCCTGCCTTGTATACTTCATTGACAAAAATCATCATCTGGCTGATAGCTGTATTATAGCCAAGTGCCTCGAAGTCGTTTGTGACCTTCTTTACTGTCTGATGGTAGATTCTTGTGAGCTTTCCATCATCCTCTTCGATAATATTCTCAGGCTCTGTAAAGAAATTCCATACACGTGTGATGAATCTCTTTGCTCCCTGTACGTTGCTGTCGTTCCAAGGCTTTGAAACCTCAAGTGGTCCCATGAACATCTCGTAGAGACGAAGTGTGTCAGCGCCGTACTCCTCGACTACATCACTAGGATTTACTACAAACTCCGGGAATCTCTTGCCCATCTTGATACCGTTTGATCCAAGGATCATTCCCTGATGTACGAGCTTCTTAAAAGGCTCCTTTACAGGAGATAATCCCTGATCAAAGAGGAATCTGTTCCAGATTCTTGAATACATGAGGTGTCCTACCGCATGCTCCGGTCCACCAACATAGAGATCTACAGGCATCCAGTGCTTTAAGAGCTCCTGATTTGCAAATTCCTTATCATTGTGTGGATCGATATATCTCATATAATACCATGAGGATCCTGCCGAGCCAGGCATGGTGGATGTCTCACGAGTACCCTTTACGCCGTTTCTGTCATACTGCTTCCACTCTGTAGCGTTCTCAAGAGGTGCCTTGCCATTCTTGCCCTTGTAATCCTCAAGCTCAGGAAGGACAAGCGGAAGCTCATCATCAGGAAGGAAATAGATTGAACCATCCTCCTTGTATACACATGGAACAGGCTCTCCCCAGTATCTCTGACGTGCAAAAATCCACTCACGGAACTTGTAGTTTACAGTTCTCTTTGCCACGCCCATCTTCTCAAGCTTGGCTGTGATAGCTTCCTTAGCATCCTCAACTACCATTCCGGTAAACTCCTCTGAGTTGATGAGCTTGCAGCCCTTTCCAAGGTAATCGTGCTTCTCAAATGCATGCTCTGATACATCTGCACCATCAATTACCTGAATCATCTCAATATCATGAGCCTGTGCATACTCGAAATCTCGCTGATCATGGGTAGGAACTGCCATAACAGCACCTGTACCATAGCTTGCCAGTACGAAATCACCGATGAACATGCGCACTTCCCTGCCGTTTACAGGGTTGATACAATGAAGTCCCTTAAGCTCACAGCCTGACTTTGTCTTGTTAAGCTCAGTTCTGTCCATATCACTCTTCTTTACAGTCTCATCAATGTAAGCCTTAACCTCTTCTTTGTTCTCGACTCTGTCCATGAGACCCTTTACTATATCTCCGTCCGGAGCAAGCACCATAAATGTGATACCATATATTGTCTCGATACATGTAGTAAAGATAGAGAACTCTCCACCACCTACAATCTGGAATTTGACCTCGACACCTGTGCTCTTGCCAATCCAGTTTCTCTGCATTTCCTTGGTAGACTCAGGCCAGTCTATCTCATCAAGCCCCTCAAGGAGCTTTTCAGCAAATGCCGGCTGGTCAATAACCCACTGTTTCATGTTCTTGCGGACTACAGGATAGCCGCCACGCTCTGACTTGCCATCTATAACCTCATCGTTTGAGAGAACTGTTCCAAGCTCCTCGCACCAGTTTACAGGCATATCAATATGCTTTGCATATCCGGCCTCATAAAGCTTCTTGAAAATCCACTGTGTCCACTTGTAAAACTCAGGGTCACTTGTAGAAATCATCTTTGACCAGTCATAATCAAAACCAAGCTCTCTTAACTGCTTTGAGAAGGTCTCTATATTCTTCTGAGTGAAACCGTTTGGATGATGACCTGTGTTTACAGCATACTGCTCTGCCGGTAAACCGAATGAATCATATCCCATCGGATGAAGTACATTGTAGCCCTGCATTCTCTTCATACGCGACATGATATCTGTAGCTGTATAGCCCTCCGGATGTCCAGCGTGAAGGCCTACTCCTGAAGGGTAAGGGAACATATCAAGTGCATAGTATTTAGGCTTTGAAAAATCCCAAACATCTGTCTTGAATGTCTCGTGTTCTTTCCAGTATTCCTGCCATTTTTTCTCTATGGCCTTGTGATTGTATGGTTCTGACATACTTGCCTCCTTATATCAAAAACGCTCCGCCTCTCAAAGAGACGAAGGCGTATTTTTAATCCGTCTGATTAACATTCATAATTTTACACATCACACTATATTTTGTCAAGTTTTGCTATGTAAAAAACCCGGTGCATCACTGCCCCGGGTCTTATTGTCATATATATCTGACAGATTAGTTGTTGATGAGCTTGTCGCTCTCATCATTCCAGCTGTAAAGCTTACGGATTTCCTCACCAACCTTCTCTGAAGGATGCTCAGAAGCAAGCTTTCTCATAGCCTTGAAGTGTACCTGACGTCCTGCCGGTGACATATCAAGTAAGAACTCCTTAGCAAATGTACCATCCTGAATGTCAGAAAGAATCTTCTTCATAGCTTTCTTTGTCTCAGCTGTAACAATCTTAGGTCCTGTTACATAATCACCATACTCAGCTGTATTAGAGATAGAGTATCTCATACCTGCGAAGCCTGACTGGTAGATAAGGTCTACGATGAGCTTCATCTCATGGATACACTCAAAGTATGCGTTTCTTGGGTCATAACCAGCCTCGCAAAGTGTTTCAAAACCAGCCTGCATCAGTGCACAAACACCGCCGCAGAGAACAGCCTGCTCACCAAAGAGGTCTGTTTCTGTCTCTGTTCTGAAAGTTGTTTCAAGAACACCGGCTCTTGCTCCGCCGATACCAAGTGCATATGCAAGTCCGATATCCTGTGCGTTGCCTGTAGCGTCCTGCTCAACTGCGATAAGGCAAGGTGTACCCTTACCAGCCTGATACTCAGAACGTACTGTATGACCAGGAGCCTTAGGAGCGATCATGATAACGTTAACGTTCTTTGGTGGTACGATGCAACCAAAGTGAATGTTAAAGCCGTGTGCGAATGCAAGAGTCTTACCTTCTGTGAGGTATGGCTCGATAGATTTCTTGTAAAGTGCAGCCTGCTTTTCATCAGGAATAAGGATCATGATGATATCAGATGTCTTTGCAGCCTCTTCAGTTGTCATAACTGTAAGACCCTGCTGCTCAGCCTTTGCCCAGCTCTTAGAGCCCTCGTAAAGACCTACTACTACGTCAACGCCGCTCTCTTTAAGGTTGAGTGCATGAGCGTGACCCTGTGAACCGTAACCGATAATGGCAACTCTCTTACCCTTGAGTACGTTAATGTCGCAATCCTGCTGATAGAATATTCTTGCCTGTGCCATTGTTAATTCCTCCAAATTCAGAAATTTTAGATTTATTTTATGTAGCCTTGCGGCTATATAATCAAAGTTTATTTGCTTGCGTTGAATGTGTCAGAGCCTTTCTCTATAGCGATAGTGCCCGTTCTTACCATTTCGATTATTCCGTAAGGTGCGATGACCTCTTCAAATCTGCAAAGGTGAGCGTATGTGTCGCAAAGCTCCAATGTCATTGTCGTAAGCGTTATATCCATGACCTTAGCTCCTGTGATATCCGCAATAGTCATTATCTCGCTGCGTCTGTTTGCAGCTGCCGACACCTTGACGATCATAAGCTCTCTTGCGAGATACTCATTAGCCTCGAATGTCTTTACCTTGATGACCTCGATAAGCTTGTTGAGCTGCTTTTCTATCTGCTCAACTGTATGCTCGTCGCCGTCAGCAACTATCGTTATCCTTGAAACAGCAGGGTCATGTGTTGGACCTACCGCAAGGCTCTCGATATTAAAACCACGTCTTGAAAACAGTCCAGAAATTCTTGAAAGAACACCGCTGTGGTTTTCCACAAGAACTGAGATCGTATGTTTCATAAATTAACCTCCAAAGGAAACCTTTCCTTAGTTTTTTATTATATCAGCTTATTATTAAGATTTCTTGAACGTAAAAGCTATATACTGTAAACGCTACAGATAGTTAAAATATTGACCCTATAGCGTTGGCATATCCTTATCCACAACGACTTCCACAAGGCATATACCCTTATGCTCGGCGAGCATCTCAACGCCCTTTCCCATTGTCGCATCATCATAAACTCTCATTGCAGGTATGCCGTAAGCCTCAGCGAGCTTGATAAAGTCAGGTGAACCGTCAAGAAAAACGGCAGTCTGTCTGTCATGATAGCCATTTGTCTGAAGTTCTCTTACCATGCCAAGGCGGTTGTTTGTCATTACTACCACCTTTATGTCAACGCCGAACTGAACGGCTGTTGCAAGCTCCATGAACGACATCTGAAAAGCACCGTCGCCGCATATAGCCACCGTCGGTCTGTCAGTGTCAGCCATTTTTGCTCCGATCGCCGCAGGCACTGAATAACCCATTGTGCCCATGCCGCCTGAGGTGAGCAATCTGCCTTCCTTTTGGAATTTATACTCTGTGCAAGTCCATATCTGATTTTGTCCAACGTCTGCCACAACAGTAACGTTCGCAGGCATTTTCTTTGCAAGTCTGTCGATAAACACTCTCGGATTGACAGTGCCCTGTGAAGGCTCAACATACTTTCTTTCGCCGCCCAAAGTCTTGATATGAGCTATCCACTCATCATGTTTCATAGGCTTTGCAAGCTCGGTCATCTGCTGCAAAACAAGCTTTGCGTCACCTACCAGCGGCAGGTCTGCTCCGATATTCTTGCCTATCTCCGCAGGGTCGATATCGATATGGATTATCTTAGTAGTTTTTTCGAGGGCAAGAGGCGTTTTAACGGCTCTGTCGCCAACTCTTGCACCCACAAGGAACAGCACGTCGCACTCGTTCACAGCGGCGTTAGCCATTTTCACTCCATGCGTGCCTATCATGCCGCAGAAAAGCGGGTCATCATCAGGGAAAACAGAAATGCCCATCATAGTAGTGATAACAGGTATCTGCATAAGGTCTGCAAGCTCTCTTATCTCGTTCTCAGCATGGGCGGCAAAGACGCCTCCGCCGATGCAGATAAGCGGCTTTTCAGCCTCCTCCAAAGCAGCCATAACACGTCTTACCTGAACGTAGTTGCCCTTTGTGGTAGGCTTATAACTTCTTATCTCGCACTTGTCAGGATACTCAAAGTCGATAACAGACTTCTGAACGTCCATAGGGATATCTATAAGAACAGGGCCTGGTCTGCCAGTGCCTGCGATATAGAAAGCCTCTTTGAACACTCTCGCAGTGTCCTCAGGGTCTTTAAGAAGATAGCTATGCTTTACAAAAGGTTCAGCAGAGCCGGTTATGTCAGCCTCCTGAAAAACGTCAGAGCCTATCTGGTCGGTATTGACCTGACCTGTTATGCAAATGATAGGTATAGAATCCGCATAAGCGGTAGCAATAGCAGTAATAAGATTAGTTGCACCCGGTCCTGATGTAGCGATACAGACCGCAGGCTTGCCTGAAATTCGTGCATAACCGTTAGCCGCATGACCGCCGTTAGCCTCCTGTCTCACGAGCACCTGCCTGATGTCGTTTTCAGCATCCAGCAAAGCGTCATAGAAAGGACAGATAGCAGCTCCGGGATAGCCAAAGACGACTTTTACGTTCTCAGCTTTCAAACATTCAACCATAGCCTGACTTACAGTCATTTTCATAATAAAGTCGCCTCCATAAAACTTTTCTGTATAAATTATCATATAAAGTGATAAAACATACAAATCTGAGATTTATTATACCATATTTATAAGATTTCGTCAAGTATCGTTAGCATACGAAGGAATATTTATGCTTTAAAAAATTTCGCAAAAAAAATTTGAAAAAGGGGTTGACAAGACAGATGAACTGTGCTATAATAATTAAGTCGCTGAGAGAGAACGACACAAAACAAATAATTAATGTGGACAGGTGTCCGAGCGGTTTAAGGAGCTGGTCTTGAAAACCAGTGATACGGCAACGTACCGTGGGTTCGAATCCCACCCTGTCCGCCACATTTTTTATATATACAGGTTTGCGGATTTACCCAAGTGGTGAAGGGGCTCCCCTGCTAAGGGAGTAGGTCTGGAAACGGGCGCGAGAGTTCAAATCTCTCAATCCGCGCCAGCAAAAGTCAATGCTTTTGCTTGTATCCGCTTTACGTTATGTAGAGCGGATTTTTTATTATATAAATACACAAATGCCGCAGAGACACCTATTCTCTGCGGCATTTTTTATTCTGCAAGCCCTGCGGCACTTTTCATTCTGTCTTTGAAGAAATGGTCGAACACTGCCACGCACCTGCCCACAAGGAGCATTGCCGCCACCGTTCCGATACCGATACCTATTATCCGCTTGTCAAACAGCAGACCTATCACGCAGGCCGCCACGACGCATGATGCATCAAGTATATTCTTGCCAAAGCCCATGTTCTTTCCAAAGGCTTTTCCTATAGCCTGAGCAAGACCGTCGGCTGGGTTCGGCACGAACTTCATCGCTATCATCATGGACATTCCTACAGCCGTGCAGATTATCGCTGCTGCAAGATACAGCGTGTTTTGCCACAAATGCCCGAAATTGAAATCAAGCAGCTTTGAAAACATATTCAGCAACAGGCTGAACACAATGCTGAATGGTATTTGCAGCCAATCTATAACAGTTCTGTCGCTGCCTTTTATTATCATTTCTATCACAACAAACAGTGCATATGTAGCAAAAATCACAAGAGAAAAATTCACGTCCCATATATTCGATATGGCAAATGGCACTGATACAATAGTGGATACTCCTAGCCCTGTTTTGGTGTTCATCGTTATCCCTGCGGCAAGTATCACAAGCCCCATGGCATATATAGCCGCCCTTGCAGCATAATTCTTCTTTTCCAAACTAAATTCGCCTCCATACCAATTATACCACCTTCATCACACTTTTTCAAGAGCACAAAAAAGCTGCCGCACCAAAAGGTACAGCAGCTTTTATACTATATAATAGTATCAGAGTTATCGATTATTCCTTTGGACCTGCGGATACAAGAGCCTTACCTGCTGGGTTGCCCTCATACTTAGCAAAGTTCTTAACAAATCTGCTTGCAAGATCCTTAGCCTTTGTCTCCCACTCAGATGCGTCAGCATATGTGTCACGAGGATCGAGAATTGCAGGATCAACGCCTGGGAGCTCTGTTGGTACTTCAAAGTCGAAGTGTGGTATCTTCTTTGTAGGTGCGTTGAGAATGTCGCCGTTAAGGATAGCGTCGATGATTCCACGAGTATCCTTGATAGAGATTCTCTTGCCTGTGCCGTTCCAACCTGTGTTTACGAGGTATGCCTTAGCACCGCTCTTCTTCATCTTCTTAACGAGCTCTTCAGCATACTTAGTTGGGTGCAGCTCAAGGAAAGCCTGACCAAAGCAAGCTGAGAATGTTGGTGTAGGCTCAGTGATTCCACGCTCTGTACCTGCAAGCTTTGCAGTAAATCCAGAGAGGAAGTAATACTGTGTCTGCTCAGGTGTGAGGATAGATACTGGAGGCAGTACGCCAAATGCGTCAGCTGAAAGGAAGATAACGTTCTTTGCAGCCGGTGCAGAAGAAATTGGTCTTACAATGTTCTTGATGTGGTCGATAGGATAAGATACACGAGTGTTCTCTGTAACGCTCTTATCAGCAAAGTCGATCCTGCCGTTCTCGTCAAGAGTTACGTTCTCAAGAAGAGCATCTCTCTTGATAGCGTTGTAGATATCAGGCTCAGATTCCTTATCAAGGTTGATTACCTTAGCATAGCAGCCGCCCTCGAAGTTGAATACTCCGTTGTCGTCCCAGCCGTGCTCGTCGTCACCGATAAGAAGTCTCTTAGGGTCTGTAGAAAGTGTTGTCTTACCTGTACCGGAAAGGCCAAAGAAGATAGCTGTGTTCTCGCCGTTCTTGTCTGTGTTAGCTGAGCAGTGCATTGATGCCATGCCCTTGAGTGGAAGGAAGTAGTTCATCATTGAGAACATACCCTTCTTCATCTCTCCGCCGTACCATGTGTTGATGATTACCTGCTCACGGCTTGTGATGTTGAACATAACAGCTGTCTCAGAGTTAAGACCAAGCTCCTTATAGTTCTCTACCTTAGCCTTTGAAGCGTTGTATACAACGAAGTCAGGCTCAAAGTTCTCAAGCTCTTCAGCTGTTGGCTTGATGAACATATTTGTTACAAAGTGAGCCTGCCAAGCAACCTCAACGATGAAACGGATAGCCATTCTTGTATTCTTGTTAGCTCCGCAGAATGCGTCAACTACGAAAAGTCTTTTATTTGAAAGCTCCTTGATAGCGAGTTCCTTAACAGACTTCCAAGCCTCCTGAGTAGCAGGGTGGTTGTCGTTCTTGTACTCGTCAGAAGTCCACCAAACAGTGTCCTTTGAGTTCTCGTCCATAACGATGAACTTATCTTTAGGTGAACGGCCTGTGTAAACGCCTGTCATTACGTTTACTGCACCAAGCTCACTTTCCTGACCCTTTTCATAGCCTTCGAGAGTTGGCTTTGTTTCTTCCTCGAACAGCTGCTCGTAAGAAGGGTTGTAAACAACTTCTGTAGTTCCGGTAATACCGTACTTGCTCAAATCGATCTTTGACATGTTGCAATAACTCCTTTTCAAAAAAATTATCGTTAATAGGTGCTATAAATGAAACAGCACACGCCGGCACATTCATTTTCTTTCCTTAATTATAAAGCATAAGCTTTGCAGACTTTCATCTGCCCGTTGAAAACACAACGTCAGCGTTTCATGCTGTGCTCCTATTACAGCAATATAATTATACCACATCTTTTTCTGAATTGCAAGCGAAAACACAGATTTTGTGAGCTGATTTTTTACTTTTCGTTTAAATCTATGATGATATTTTATGAATAAATGTAAATATGTGGCATAAAATAGATAATAAAAGATATTGACTATTATCAAAAGTTAGTTATGACTTAAAATATCGTTTTGCAGTACCGTCAATTCAAAATTGCATTTTCATACTTTTATGCAAAAATATCTAGGCATTTATACAGGCGTATAAGTTTTTCCTGCAAAGAAAAAAGGCAGCCTAAAAGCTGCCTTCTTCCAAGAAAATATCAACAATAGGGAGAAATCTTACTTTTTCCTCTTAGCCATGACCACAGCCGCACCGCTCAGGAGAGCCAGTGCACACGCACCGCCTGCAACGCCTGTTGAAGGGTTTGTGGTAGATGCGTTTGAGGCAGCCTTTGAACTGCTGTTTGCTGCGTTGTCAGTCTTTGAGCTGTCAGTGCTTGAGCTGTCAGCAGAAGACGTTGAGATGTCAGTGTTGGAGCTGCTCTTGTCGCCTGAATTGTTTTCAGGTGCGGAAGAAGAGCCCTCAGAGCTTGTGGTGTTATCAGGCTTTGACGGTGTTGGTGCAGGAGTTTCCTTCTTTTCAAGACCTGCAACTGCGTCATTTATAGCCTTTGCCATTGCGTCAACGTCAGCCTGCTCAGTGATGTTCTTAGTTCTGTCGATAGCGGCAAGAGCCTTTTCAACAGCTGAGAAGTCCTTATAATCGTCCTTGTTGAGAGCCTTAGCGGCTTTCTCTGCCTTGTCTACCTCTGTGTAGTCTGCGTCTTTGTAAACAAGTGCTGCAACGGCATCATTTATGTCCTTCGCCATTTTGTCAACATCTGACTGCTGTGCAAGGTTTCTATACTTTCTTACAGAATTAACAGCGTTATTCAAATTCTCAACGCTTTCATCAGTGTAATTTGAAAGGTCAGCAGGCACGCCGTCCAAAGCCTCGTTTACCTTGCTGTAATCAGCAGGCTCAGCTCCGCAGGCAGGAGTGTTTTTATCACGCTTGATCCATACGCTTGATGAGCCGTTAAGTGAATCAACAAAATCCTTGTCTTTCATATTGTCAACTGTGAGAGGTGTTGATGTTTCCGCAGCAACCGCAGTATTTTTTGCATTATAGTAACAATTTTGAATCATACTTCTCTTCATCGTATCTTGCATTGCAAAAGCATAAGCGAAAGAAGAAATATCAGATACAAGACCTGTTGCATAGCAATTCTTTACAGTGCCATAATAGTTATTGCTTGCAGCGTCAGTACCCATGAATGACGCACCAGCAGAAGATTTGCTCACATTGCCTGTTGCATAGCAGTTATTGATGTTAAGTCCCGAAAGATTTCCTACAAATCCGCCGGCATAATCAGCACCGGAAATATCGCCTGTAGCATAACATTCTTCAATAATAGTGCTAGAAATTGTAGTTCCGTTTCCTATTCCTACGAAGCCACCTACCGCAATGCCACGTCCGTTTCCTGTTACCTCAACAGAAACGTCTGCACCGCAATATTTAGCAGATGAGCCTTTTACGAGCGTACCAACAAAGCCACCAACATTGCCCTTCTTTGTTGTTTCCTCTATCTTTCCTGAAACACGGCTATTGCTTATGGTGGTCTCATTGTCCTGAATGCCTACTAATCCGCCTATGCTGTTAAGAGCAACATAGCTGCCGTCAGAGCCTGCTTTCATGTCAAGACCAGTAACCGTACAATTTACTATGTCGCCCATAGAATAGCCAACCAGTGCTCCGCCCATGCGGAAACCATATCCACTGCTGTGATTTCCGCCTACATAATTTATAGAAACATTTTCAAGAACAACGTCCTCGATAGTGCCGCCTGTTGCACCGAACAAGCCGCATACGTCGCCGCTATATGGTGAAGTTTCCGTTCCAATGGTAAGATTTTTGATAGTATGACCGTTTCCGTCAAAGCTGCCAGAGAAAACAAAATATTCATGACCACCCATAATAAGGTCTGCCGCTGTGTAGCCTATCGGTGTCCATTCCTTTCCGCCAAGGTCGATATCCTCTGTAAGCTCAAAGTATTTATCCTGAAACTTTTCTCCATACGTTCCCGATTTCATACTTTCGCCAAGATATGCAAGCTGTGAGCCAGTAGCTATTTGATAAGGGTCGTCTTTTGTGCCTTTTCCGCCTGCAAAAGATTCCGCTACAGAGCCGTCCCATACCTCTGAACCTGTTGCAAAAACAGAAACAGGTGCAAGGCTTGCCGCAAGACCCATTGTCAGCAAAAGACTTAAAATCCTCTTTTTCATTTACATTCCTCCATAGTTTTATTGATATCTGCATAAGTTCATACATATATCGCTAATATTTTAACACGTACTACACATTTTGTCAACAATTTCTGCACAAACGGTCAAAAATCAGCACAAGCGGTATTCATTTAAACAAATAATGCATGAAAGCCCACTTAATTGCTTTATATATCTATTTAATGGATATATTACTTTTTCTTCTTAGCCATGACCACAGCCGCACCGCTCAGTAGAGCCAGTGCACACACACCGCCTGCAACGCCTGTTGACGGGTTTGTGGTAGATGCGTTTGAGGCAGCCTTTGAACTGCTGTTTGCTGCGTTGTCAGTCTTTGAGCTGTCAGTGCTTGAGCTGTCAGCAGAAGACGTTGAGATGTCAGTGTTGGAGCTGCTCTTGTCGCCTGAATTGTTTTCAGGTGCGGAAGAAGAGCCCTCAGAGCTTGTGGTGTTATCAGGCTTTGACGGTGTTGGTGCAGGAGTTTCCTTCTTTTCAAGACCTGCAACTGCGTCATTTATAGCCTTTGCCATTGCGTCAACGTCAGCCTGCTCAGTGATGTTCTTAGTTCTGTCGATAGCGGCAAGAGCCTTTTCAACAGCTGAGAAGTCCTTATAATCGTCCTTGTTGAGAGCCTTAGCGGCTTTCTCTGCCTTGTCAAGCTCTGTGTAGTCTGCTGACTTGTAAACAAGTTCAAAAGCATGTGTATGTGTTGCGATATCTGCTGAAATAGTTATTTTCTTGCTGAGAGGCTCGCAATCGTCAGCAGTTACCTCTACTGTGTAAGTGCCTGCTGTAAGCATTGCAGTATTGCTTGCTATCTCTTTTCCGTCTACCTTTATTACAACATTTTTCAGGTCAGCAGGTGTTACACCAAAATCAACTGCATATTCCTTAGTTGGCAGGACAGGTGTTTTTCCCTCAACATACTGATACTTTGCACCGTTGGCTGTCAGCTCGTCATAAAATTCTTTTGTTGTCATATGATCATATGACTTTGATGTGCCTGCGTTGATTCCCTTTCCGCAAGATGTCACATCTTCTTTTTCTGCGAAATAGTTGTTTTGGAAAATAGGTCCACTTGTTTCAATTTTTCCAACGATTCCGCCAAAACGTCCATAAGGTTTTTTGGCAGTATATTTTGACAGGTCGATATCTCCTGCAAAATAACAATCGCTTACAGAGCCGCCTTTTGTTGAACCGATGATACCACCTACGTCTGTAGTACCATTGCCAAGCGGAGTGAGTTTTCCTGTTACAAAACTGTTTACGACCTTAGCATTTTCAATCAAACGTCCTGCGATTCCGCCAGCAGTAGCGGCAGCATATACCATATCGCCTGTGTTCGAGCAATAACGGACTTCTGTTCCATTTTGTGCAAATCCAACTATGCCGCCCACATAAAGGCTGCTGCTGTCGCCTGAAATAGTTATGTCTGCTGTGTTCTCACAATACTCAAAAGTTGTGTTGTCAGCCTGACCTACCATACCAATACAGCCATAAACATATTTTCCATTATTGTTGAACGATACATTTGACACACAGTCAGAAATAACACAATCGCCTGCAAATCCTGCAATAGTGCCATAATAAGTATAGTCGTTATCAGTATTTGTCACATCAATACTTCCCTCTATAGTCAGACCTGATACCTCTGCTCCTTCGATATCACCAAAGAAACCGACCAACAAGTCTTTACCATAAATAGACGTAAAATCAATGTTTGAAATAGTATGACCATTTCCGTAAAATTTGCCACTGAAATAATGTTCGAGATTGCCTTTTTCATTGAAAACACTTCCGATAGGTGTCCATACAACACCCGTCAAGTCAAGGTCATTTTCAAGAACAACAACTGCGTCCTTATTCTTGTCATAATCTCCCTTATTTACCGCCTTTGAGAACGCCAACAGGTCGTCAACAGTTTTTATTACCGTCTTATTGTCGTCTGCAAATGCCGTTGTCGGCACAAACAAAAGACAGCCCGTCACCAAAATGCTTAAAATTTTCTTTTTCATTCTAATTCCTCCATAATATTTTTCTGGGTTGATATTTCTTTTTTACTCAGAACATAATTTTACACGATTATTTTAACACAGACTATACACTTTGTCAATAAATTTAGCACAAACGGTCAAAAATCTGCACAAGCGGTAACAAAATCAATGAATAATACTTGAATTTTGCTTTGATATGTGTTATTATATATTAATAAATCATGTATTAGAAAGGATTTTTACAGTATGAGAGTGGCATTGGTAGACGATAATAAAAACGACCTTGCACTTCTTCAGGAATATATTTCAGAACAAACCGCTCACAGCTGTCAGATAGATACGTTTTCAGGCGGAGAAAGCTTTCTTGCTTTGCGGGAAAAAAGCAGCTATGACCTTGTGGTGCTGGATATCTTCATGGGAGAAATGACGGGCATAGAGGTCGCAAGAAAGCTTCGTGAAACGGACAAAAACGTGCATATCGCATTCGGCACGTCCAGCAACGAGTTCGCAAGCGAAAGCTATGACCTCAACGCCTGCTACTATCTTTGCAAGCCATTTCAGGCAGACAAGATAAAAGCTATGCTTGACAGGATAAACACCGATGAAATGGAACTTGTGCGGTCAGTCAAACTCTCTGACGGACAGTCGGTGATACTGCGAAACGTCATTTACATAGACTGCGGCTCACATTCCATAACTATCCACTGCAAAGGCGGCGAAAACATAATTTCAAGGACTTCCTTTACCGATGCAGAACTGGTTTTCCGTGACCATTCGTACTTTTACACCTCCACAAAAGGCGTTATCGTAAACTTCTATGAAGTCACCCTGCAAAAGAATGACCTTTTCGTCATGAGCGACGGCACACGCATACCAATAAGCCGCCGAAAATCCAAAGAGACACTAGAGGCTTTTGCAAGATTTCGCTTTGACAACTTGAGAAAAGGCGGTGAGCTATAATGACTCCGGTATACAGACTGGCGGAGGTAGGGGTCTATTCCTTGCTGAACTTCCTGCCGCTTATGGTGCTTGCACTTTATCCGTTCAGGCACAGGCTGCGTTTTTCAAAAGCCGTCACCGCAGTACTTGTGTTGGTGCTGTCTGTGGTGCAGATATTTCTCGGCTGGCAGGCTGCATTTTCCAGCAGCAACGCAGGTCTGCTCAGTGCGGTGAGCACACTGCTTTATGCGGCGTTCTATTTTCTCGCCGTAAAAGTGAATATGGGCAAAACGGTGTTCACACTTCTTTTGCTGTCAAACAACGCAAGCTTTATCGTGATGTCGTCAAAATGCCTTGAAGGTCAGCTGTTCCCTGCCCTTGCACATCAGTCATACCGCTGGTCATTTTCACTTTGTATGTTCCTCATAGAGGCGTTCATATGGACTCCCCTTTTCTTCTACATGAAAAAAGTCTACACCCCCGCTGTGGAAAAAGAGCCTTCAGGAATCGAGTGGAGATACCTATGGCTGATACCTGCCACGTTCTATCTTATATGGTATTACACCCTCTATGGCAATTCTTCCAAGACCAGTCTTGAACTTGCCCTTGAGCCAAAGAACACCGCTGCACTTTTCTTCATAAATGCAGGAGCTTTCCTTGTTTACTACATAGTGGCGAAACTTTTGATAGAGCAGCAGAAAAACCTCAGACTTCATGAAAAAAATCATCTTCTTGCAATGCAAAGTCTGCAATACGGCTATTTGCAGGATAAGATAGCTGAGGCAAGGCGTTCAAAGCATGACGCCCGACATCATCTCGCTCTTATGCAGGAACTTTTGAAGAAGGGCGAATACAGCAAGCTGTCAGCATATCTCGGTTCATATCAAAACGCATTGCCCGACGTTTCCGACCGCATTTACTGCAAGAATACTTCGGTGAGTGCACTGCTTGCATATTTTGCTCAGCAGGCTGAAAACAGCGGCATTGAATACGTTGTGAACGCTGACATACCTGAGGACATAAAGGCTGACATCACAGACCTTTCGGTTCTCTTTGGAAACCTTATAGAAAATGCTCTTCACGGCTGCATAGATGACAAGTCAGAGTACAAGAAGATCGAGATAAATGCCAAGGCGGACAGCTATTCGCTTTGCATTGCCGTTGACAACACTTTCACCGGTACTCCAGTCACCGAAGCTGACGACAGCTTTATTTCCACAAAACATGGGGGAAAGGGCATAGGCATAGACTCCGTAAAAAGCATAGCCGAGAAATACGACGGCATTGCAAAATTCGAGTATGACGGCAGAATGTTCTACGCATCTGTAATGCTCAACATATAAAAAAGGCGGACTGCTCTTCTTCGGAGCGTCCGCCTTTTTAATGGTATGTTTAATTTAAAGGGAATTTCTTACGTTCTTTGCCGCAGCCACGAGGTTTTCAAGGCTTGAAACTGTTTCGGTCTCGCCTCTTGTTTTAAGGCCACAGTCAGGATTCACCCACAGTTTCTCTGCCGGTATCCTGTCAAGCATCTTGTGCAGAGCGTTCTCGATCTCCTTTTCAGAAGGCACTCTTGGCGAATGGATATCATAAACGCCTGGGCCAACTTCAGTTCTGAAATTGTTCTCCTTGAGAACGTCAAGTATGGTCAAGTCTGAACGTGACGCCTCAAAGGTTATAACGTCAGCGTCCATATCATCAATATCATTGATAATATCAGCAAACTCGCTGTAGCACATATGAGTGTGTATCTGTGTGTCAGCCTTTGCACCACTGTGAACAAGTCTAAATGCAGGGATAGCCCAATCGAGATACTCGCTGTGCCAATCAGATCTTCTAAGTGGGAGTTTCTCACGAAGAGCCGCCTCATCCACCTGAATTATCTTTATGCCGTTTGCCTCAAGGTCAAGGACTTCGTCACGGATAGCAAGTGCTATCTGCATTGCTGATTCTTTAAGAGAGATATCCTCTCTTGGGAAAGACCAGTTAAGGATAGTTACAGGGCCTGTGAGCATTCCCTTAACAGGCTTGTCAGTAAGGCTCTGAGCAAATTTTGACCACTTGACCGTCATAGGCTTTGCTCTTGAGATATCGCCCCATACAACAGGCGGCTTTACACATCTTGTGCCATAGGACTGCACCCATGCTTTCTCTGTGAAGATATATCCATCAAGGCACTCGCCGAAATACTCTACCATGTCGTTTCTTTCAAACTCACCGTGAACGAGAACGTCAAGACCTATCTTCTCCTGAAGTCTTATGCAGTCTGTTATCTTCTGGCTGATGAACTTATCATAGTCAGCCTCAGCAAGCTCGCCCTTGCGGAATGCCGCACGGTTCTTTCTGACCTCTACAGTCTGTGGGAATGAACCTATAGTCGTTGTCGGCAGCAGCGGCAGGTCAAACTCCTTTTTCTGTATCTTTTCACGCTCTGCAAACTCAGGAAGTCTGACAAAATCCTTATCTGTAAGCTTTGCAACACGCTCAGTTACTGCCTTATCCGCACCGCTCCTTGGCTGTGAGAACAGAGTTTTGTTGGCCTCAAGCTTGTCTGCACACTTGCCCTCTGTGATAGCTTTGAGTTCTGCAAGTTCAGAAAGCTTTTCTTCTGCATATGCAAAATATTTCTTATATTCGTCAGAAAGCTTGCTCTCGTTTTTGAGAGTATAAGGAACGTGAAGAAGTGAGCAAGAAGTATCAAGCACTATCTCGCCGCACTTGTCCTTTATCTCATCAAGAACAGCAAGAGTTTTTGCATAGTGATTTTTCCAAATGTTCTTGCCGTTCACAACGCCTGCGAAAAGCACTTTGTCTTTAGGAAAACCGTTCTTTTTCACAAGTTCAACTGTTCTTATGCCCTCGATAAAGTCAAGGCCGATACCGTCAAAATCAAGTGCACAGATATCTTCATAGCAGTCACGAATGTCACCGAAATATGTCTGAAGAAGTATCTTCACACTGCCCTTTTTGTCAAGAATGTTCTTATAAATATCCTTAAAGAAAGCGATATCCTCAGCTGTCATATCCTTTACAAGGCAAGGTTCGTCAAGCTGAATCCACTCTGCACCAAGCTCTGCAAGCTTTGCGATAACCTCAGCGTACACGTTCACAACGTCCTGTGCGATATCTTTTGCAGTTTTCTTTCCTGTAAATCTTGCAAGCTTTAAGAAAGTGTAAGCACTGATAACGACAGGCTTTGTCTTTACTCCCTTTTTAAGAGCCTCGCTGAACAGGTCAAAAGGCTTGCTGTCAGAAAGCTTTATCTCTGTTTCGTCGTCTACCTCAGGCACCATGTAGTGATAATTTGTGTTGAACCACTTTTTCATAGCAAGAGCTTTTACGTCGCCCTCGCTGCCCTGATATCCTCTTGCCATAGCGAAATATGTGTCATGAGAAGAAAGGCCAAGGCCTTTGTATCTTGCAGGAACAGCACCAAGCAGAACTGCTGTATCAAGCATACCGTCATAGTAAGAAAAATCGTTTGAAGGGATAAGGTCAAGACCGATCGATTTCTGAACGTCAAGATTTTCAAGGCGGAGCTTTTCAGCTGTAGCCTCAAGTTCCGCGGCGGATATCTCTTTTTTGAAATACTTTTCTTCTGCAAATTTCAACTCACGGAGAGAGCCGATCCTCGGATAGCCCACAATAGTTGTTTTCATATATCAAATTCCTTTCACCGTTTAAATTCATAAGCTTATGCTATTATTATAGTGCTTTACTGGGAATTTGTAAAATACAAAAACCATTGCGTTTGCTATAGCTTAAAACTATAGATAAACAGTCCGCAGGAAGTGCTCCCTGCGGACTGCTTTATCTATATCCGTTTTGCTGTTGCCTTTATTCTTCGCCTATATCGCACACCGCTACGCTGATAACAGGGTCAATATCCGAGATATCAACGCCGTATTGATATGGATCAAGTTCGAAAGTTTCGCTGTCGGTCTGAGCCTGCATTCTTTTATATGTTTCATCAAGCTGCTCGTCAGTGAGGTCAAAGCCGAACCACCAAGTTCTGCCGTTTATGTTGGCAGATACGATACGGTTTCTGTCTGTGTTTGAAAGATACATAAGGGGCTTTTCACCTAGGACATTGCAAAGCTCATTGTAGGTCATTCCCACATAGATATCCTTTGTGACGTATGCACCATTGTAAAGCTCTACCCTTGTGACAGGCTCGCTTTCATCAACATAGCCCTTTCCCACTTGGGTATCGTAAGCCGCTCTGCCGAAGTGATACTGAGGAAAAGCCGCACACTTATACATGGAATCGTAGCCGTTCTGCACGAATGTAGGATAAACGAGTTCATAGTTATTGTCAGACATTTTGAGCATTTCGCCTACAGTTTTTGAGAAAAACTGCTCTCCCGAAAAATCAGCACTCGGCATGACAGTGCTTGTATTTCCGTCTGCGTTGTTATTGTCGCTCTGAGTATCCTGCGGAGCAGGTGCAGTTGTTACGGCGGCGTCAGTCACCTTTTCAGGCTTGCTTGAGAGTTCAGGTATGCTGTCAGTTTCAGACTGTGTCGCACTGCTGTCAGGTATCTTTTCTGATGAAGTATCCGCCGTGCTGCTGTCAGGGATATCCACACTATCGTCGCAGTCGCTTTCAGAAACGCTGCTGCTTGTATCATGAACGCCAAAACCGTTGTTGTTCACGCCACGCAATGCTAAAGGTATGCTCACCGCAACCACCAACGCCGCAGCCGTGCCGACTATCTTCACAGCAGCCGTTGAACTTTTTACAGCCGTCACAGGTGCAGCCGCTGTCATGGCATATTTTTTCGGCAGAGCCGTTCTCATCATAATGCTCACAGGCACAGCCATAAGTGCACCGCCTTCAAAGACACGCTCTATCTCTTTCTTTATCTTCGCCCTTGCCTTGAAAAGCTTTTGCTTTGCGGCATTTTCACTTATCTCCAGTATCTCGGAAACTTTTTTCAGCGGCATTCCGTCATAATAATAAAGTATCACCGCAGACCGCTGCTCAGGTTTCAACCCCTCTATGACCTTTTTCAGGCTGCGTTTTAACTCCTTGTTGTCGGCATAATCCTCAGGTAACAAGACAGTATCGTCAGTATGGAGATCTTCGCTGACGTTTTCGTCATCAAGGCTTATGTTATCCTCTCTGCCCTTTTGCCTGAAATACATTCTGCACTTGTTGAAAGCAATGGAATGCAGCCATGTTTCATAGTTTTCAGCCTCTTTCAAAGCCGTTATCCCCTGCATCGACGCCAAAAAGCTGTCCTCAGTGATATCCTCTGCGACATGCTTATCACCAACGTTTTTGAGCACAAAGAAATACAGCTTGTCATGAAACTCTCTGTACAGCTCCTCAAAAGCAGCTTTTTCACCCTTTTGAGCCTTTTCTACAACGGCACTCAATTCATTCTTGTTCATTCACATATCCCTCCAAGACCAGTTTGTCAATAATTTTTTTCATCTGTTTCTCCGCCTCTTTATCGGTCTGCCGAACTTCCTCGCTCATAGACTGCAAAACAGAGAAAATGATTTTGTTTAGCTCTGCATTTATCATTTTTTATCTCCTGCCTGAACTCGTTTTGCCCTTTCATATACTTAGTTGCAGTTATTTTCATTTGGTTACCAAAGAAATACGCTTTTGTATATATGCATAAAAACATTCTGCGACATCAGTCAGTTATGCACAAAGCCATTATCGACCCATGGTCTTACGTCTAATTCATATTATACTACATAAATTTGCCACAATCAACTGCTTTTTATTATGTTTCAATGCACGGCACAACAAATTGTTCACATATCATTAATGGAAAAGTTCTTGTTTCTTTTGTGCAAAGTGCTATAATCTAATTGAAAATACGGAGAGAGTTCCGTATAAAATAAACATATTAAACAAATTGGAGGTAATTCATTATGATGGGAAGACTCAGAGCAATGCGTGAGCCGCTCAAATATGTTCAGGGAAGAGATGCAACACTCAAATTCCACGAGGAAATGGGCTATATGGGCAAAAGATGGCTGTTTGTATGTTCAAACAGCGGTTATAAAGCCTGTCATGACAAAATAGAAAAGAGCTTTGGCGACCTTGATGATTACAGACGTTACGAGATATTCGGCGGCATATCGAGCAAGGGCGAGATCGCCAAAATGGAAGAGATAGTTAAGGCTGACAACATCGACACCGTTGTTGCAGTTGGCGGCGGAAGTGCGGTAGACACTGCAAAGGCTACGGCTTTTTACACTGGCAAGCACATTGTTATCGTGCCGACTGTTGCGGCAACTGACGCACCTTGCACAGGTCTGTCAGTAATATACAATGATGACCACAGCTTTGACAAATATCTTTTCTACCCTACCAATCCTGACGCAGTAATGGTAGACACAACAGTTATCGCAAACGCACCTGTTAAGTTCCTTATTGCAGGCATGGGCGACGCACTGGGCACATATTTTGAGGGCAGAGCGTCCATAAGAACAGAGTCTGCAAGCCTTGAGGGCACAGGTATCACAAGAGCAGGTCAGGCACTTGCAAGACTTTGCTACGATACACTGAGAATATACGGTAAGCAGGCTGTTGAGGCTTGTAAGGTCCACGCAGTAACACCTGCACTGGAGGCTATCTGCGAGGCTAACGTATATCTTTCAGGCGTTGGTGCAGACAACGTAAACTGTGCGGCTGCACATTCATTCTACAACGGTGTAACATCTCTGGGAATCAAGCACGCAGACCATGGTTGCTGTGTAGCACTTGGAACGCTGGTACAGCTTGTACTTGAGGGTGCACCAAAGGAAGAGTTTGAAGAGGTACAGAACTTCTGTCTTGAAGTCGGACTTCCTGTTACCCTTGAGGAAATAGGCGTAACGACCCCTGAGCAGGTGGAAACTATTGCAAAGAACGCTTGTATCCCTGGTGAAACCATCCACAACCTTGCAGGCGACGTACAGCCTATCGAGCTTTATGACGCTATCATGCAGGCAGACGCAATGGGAAAGATCGCACTTGGTAAATAATAAGAACTTGATATAGAAAAAGGCAGCCGTTTATACGGTTGCCTTTTTTGCATATATTGGGGTACAAGGTTATACCCATTTTTATGTTCTATGTCCTTATTCATTCATTCTTGATTCAAACAGGATAAGCTCTATAATAACAGCCCTTACCCGACTCTTTCTTTATGCACTTAAACTCAGCCTTATCTTTTTCAAAGCTTGCATATTTTGCTTGCGTGCTTTCGTTTTGTCTATAAGGATAAATAATAAATTTAGGTATTTTATTTTCAAGATCATCATCTGAAACGTCGAAAGTTTCTTCATAAACAACGTTGTTCTTATTCAAAAAAATTATCCCATAGTTCAAGTCAAGATATGTGTTATAATCTACATCGAACGCATCACATATATCCTTCGTTTGCGTTGACGGTCCATATACTATACACTTGTCCCATTCAAAATCAGTAATATCTGACATACTTATATTGATATCGGTAGCGTTGCTGCATTTTTCTATGATTTTATCCTCTATTGTTTTCAGGTGAGATAGTTTTGCTATTAAAAAAAAGCCCAATATGGCACATATACACAATACTCCAATTAAAATCACTCTAATGCTTTTTTTCATTTTTATCACCAACTTCTTTGATAAGTACATAATAGTGAAAAACTAATCATGCTTGTCCTTATGTATCCGCCATACTGAACAAAATATTCCGGGGATACTTCCCCAGTCAATAAGAAAACCTATCCAACATAGTTTTCTAACATCGTTATTTGGAAAAAGCAACAGTCCCACCATAACCAAAACACCGGCGACCAGCGGCGCAAATGAGCCTATGTGCTGCTTTTTTACATACGCAAGCCAAAAACCTATCCAGTTGCATATAATACCGTACACGCCCAATAGCAGAAAGAATATTGATAAGATATACAATAATATTTTCATGTTATAAACTCCTTGTACTATTAATGCGGCATGGTTTTCTCTTTGGTGTGTGTACATTTTAGCAACGCCCCACACTGGCTCGTTACTTCCGTATTATACCATAATATATGTTGTATTTCAATAGTTTTATAAAATAACTTAACAGACATACCGGCATTGTGCCTCAAATCCTTGCCCCACAGTTTTTCAAATATTAAATAATTGTAAAAACGCCTCAAGTTTTCTTGACTTGCATCTTAGACGAATGTATAATATCGTTATAGACAAACGTCTAACACGGAGGTGTATCATGATAAATAATATAAAAAAACTCCCCGACGCAGAATTTGAGATAATGAAAACTATTTGGAGTATGAGCGAACCTGTCACAAGTTCTCAGATAGCAGAAAAAATGAGCGACCATAATTGGAAATTACCAACTCTCATATCATTTCTTAAACGCCTTATTGAAAAAGGATTTTTAAGAACGGAGAAAACAGGTAAGGAGCGTCAGTATTATTCGCTGGTATCCCAATCGGATTATCTTAAATTTGAAACAGAAAATTTCTTTGGCTCGGTCCATAACAACTCACTTTCAAGCCTTGTTACAAATCTATACGAAACTGATAAGCTAAGCAGTCAGGATATCGATGAGCTGATACGTTTTCTTGAAGAAGTAAAGGACAGAAATAATGATAAATAATTTATTTACATATTTTATACGGAGCAATGTACTGATAGTGTGCCTGTATCTTTGCTGTAAAATATTTTTAGCTGTAGGCAAAAAGCGTCAAAAATTATCATTCTACAAGGTATGTTCAGCGTTGTCATTGCTGATAATATTTTCCTTAGACCTGACCACTCTTATTCCTCACCAGGCTGTCACCGCTGACGTAGTTCAGAATATTTACGTACAAAAATACATTTTTACAGAAACGCAGCATATTCCAGCTGTCAAGAAGATAATGCCTTTTCTTGTTGCGGTCTGGTGTATTGGTGTAGCTTTCAACAGCTTTGTTTGCATTTACAAGTACCTTGCCTTAAAGCGCTTTGTTGACCGCTGGGCAACAAAAAATGGTGTATACAAATGCGGCAATAAAAGCCTGAAAGTAAAAAAGTGCCCAGGCATTTCAAGCCCTATGCTTATGGGCGTGTTCGCCCCTGTAATAATTCTTCCTGACAATATCGCAGCTGATAATTATGATGTGGTATGTATGCACGAAAAATTTCACTATCTTAATCACGATATATTCGTAAGGATAGTAATGCAGGTCGTTTGTATAATCAATTGGTTTGATCCGCTTGCATACAAGCTTTCAAGCAGTATGAATTTGCTGTCTGAGATAGCTTGCGACGAAAAAGTTGTCAAGGAGATGAATGATACCGAGAAATATAACTACTGCGGTATGCTGATAAACAGATGTGAAAACGGTAAACAAGATACAGCATTTTCAGCGTGTTTGTATTCACAAAAAGAAAAGGTGAAAACTAGGATAAACGAGATAACTGCCAAGAAAAAGAAGTCATATGCAAATATTATAATACTTGTTGCTATAACTTTGAGCACGCTTATCCTCTGCTCTTTTGTTGACATTAATATCGATGACGAGCTAAGTTCGACCCACACCTTTAACAATGGTGAAATGGTAACAAAAGAGCCTGTTTTCGTGAATGAAGGTCAAAAAATAACTATAAAGATCGAACTTGACCTGTCCTCTGATTATTCAGACAAAGACGGAGAGTATATTGAACTAGGCTACTATCAGGACGGAACAGAACACAGAATTTTCTGTGACAAGACTGCAGGCAACGAGATAAATTTTACCGCTAATAAAGACGGCGACCACACTTTTTATTTAAAAAATTACTCTGCATATAAAATAACCCTTTCGGAGTTTGACGTCAATGTTCAGTAACAAACAAAACATCCTCTCGTGTATTTTATGCGGATATATTCTTGGCTGTTTGTATACCATGCTTATTAGCGACGCCGATCCTATCTCAAAGTATTATGTATCGAACATTTCGCTGCTGCAATTAGTCATTCCCACCATCGCATTTTCAGCAACACTTTGCCTTATAACTGTTTTCAAAAGAGTTAATTTAAATTTGCTTTTGACAGGATTGATATTTGCTTATTCGTTGATATCAATATGGAAAATGACCAATACCACAGCATATTTCGGCTTTGCCTGCATTGCTGTTTTGGCTATAATAATATTTAGGTTTGCTGATATAAAGGAAACTGAAATATTAAAATGCCGAAAAACGGAGATAATTTCAGTTCTGTTGTTCACGGTGATATCAGTAACAATATTGATGATCGGCACCGTATGCAGACTAAAAAGCTATGAATCATCGTGCTTTGATATGGGAATTTTTCTGCAAATGTTTGAATATATGAGTAAAACGGGCAAGCAATACACCACGGTCGAACGAAATGTGCTTATGTCACATTTCAATGTGCATTTCTCACCCTGCTGGTATTTGCTGCTGCCAATATATATTATATTTAGAAACTCGGTTGTTTTAGTCATATTGCAAGTGCTTATCATTGCAAGCGGAGTATTGCCGCTGATAAAAATATGCAGGCTTTACAAGCTCGGCAGAACTGACACCGTTTTGTGCAGCATAATATATCTTTTCTACCCTGCATTTTGCAGTTCTCAGTTTTTTGATATCCACGAGAATATGTTTTTACCTGCATTTATATTGTGGCTGTATTATTTTATGTGCAAGAAAAATCACATTGGTGAAGTTGCAGCGTGTCTGCTTATACTCTCAGTCAAAGAGGACGCAGGGGTATACATCATTTGCCTAGGTCTGTATTCCTTGTGTTCCAAAAAGAAAAAGACCAGCGGTTTACTTATCACTATAATCGGCATACTTGGCTTTATTGGCACAAATTTATACATAAACATTTTTGGCGAGGGTGTAAAAGTAAACCGATATGACATTTACTTGGCCGAAAACGACAGCGGACTTATTGCGGTGATCTTAAACGTCATAAAGAACCCGGCATATTTTGTGTCAAATCTGATAACAGTAGATAAACTGCTTTTCCTGCTGTTGATGACAGTGCCTTTTATTTTTGTTTGCTTTAAAATAAACAAAGCGTCAGATCTGTTTTTGCTCGTTCCGCTGATAATCGTTAACCTCAGCACAGACTACACATATCAATATAATGTAGATTACCAATACGTTTTCGGAAGCGGAGCAATGCTTTTCTGTGCTTTTGTTAAAGAGGTATCAACATTAAAGCAGAAACGAAAGGTATTACTTATATCCGCAATGTCAGCGGTCATACTTTTCTCGGTTACAGTTAGTGATAAAATACAGTTATACACCGAACGATATGAAAACACCGCACTTATAACGCAGACTAACGAATTTATCGACACCATAGACAAAACCGTCTGCATATATGCAGACACATATATAATACCGTCGCTTTACAAATTTGATAATGTATATCTTTTGGATAATGCTGATGTTTCAAAAGCTGAAATAATACTTCTTGACAACCGCAAAAGCGACTATCAGGAAAAGCTTGAGAAGTATATGAAGATGTTTTCGATTTGCGAGGTTCATGGGGTGGTCACGGCGGTGTATTGATAATATATGATAAGTACCGCAGAAAAAGTTGATATAACCAAGTTGAGCTTGGCACAAAGCAGACCAAGGTATCAGTGAGCATATTATAGTATTTAATATCAAAAATTACCGCCGCACAGATTTGGTTCTGTGCGGCGGTAATTTTATCTGCTATGAATTTTTTTTCTTGCTGTAATACTTAGTCTGCTTATCGTAGACCACCTTCGGCGTGTAACGTTTTATCGCCTTGTTGTTTACCTTGATATCAAGCTTTTCTACCCAGCCTGTCAATTTCTCTTGGAACTCATCGCTCTTCATTTCTTTGAGAAGATCTTCGTGATTATCCTTAGCATATTCTGTATCTCTGTCCTTGATGTCGCCTTTGATAAGAATGTAGTAAGCGTTGTCGTCCTCGTAAGCTGTTGCAACGTCTGTGTCCATGCCGCTTACTTCCTTGAGTATCTTTCCGTTTGTGGTGTCCTTCTGAGAATCGTCCATTGTGCCGTAATTCATCATCTTTTCATTTGCATACGGGTCAGGTGCAGAAGAAGAACTGTCTGCGGAAGAATCTGTGTCTGACGCTGCTGTGCTTGAATCTGCTGTGCTGTCAGAAACTGAAGATGTGTCATCGCTTGCTGTGGAGCTTGTGTCGCTCTCTGCTACAGAAGAAGTGTCGTCAGAAGTCGTGCTGCTGTCTGAGGCTGATGAATCGCTGTCAGCGGCGGAGCTTGAATCTGAGGCTTTCTTTGATGCAACATAGTCGTTGTACTCGTCTATAATGCTGTCGAAATCGTCAAACGAAACGCCCTGAGCCTTTTCAAGGAACTCATCTCTTTTTGCCTTGGCTTCCTCATTTGCAGCGTCTGCTGAGTCTGTAGAAGAATCGGTGGCTGATGATGAAGAATCAGTTGATGCTTTAGTTTTTGCAAAGGAAATGGACTTATATCTCAGGTAGTTATCATCAAGATACTTCACCATTTCATCGTCTGAAACGGCTTCCTCGCCGCCCTCTGCATAGTAGTGATCAAAAAGCTCTTCCCTCATTTTCGAGCCTTTGAGTGCAAGCTTTACAGATTCCTTTGAGATACCCTCTGACTCGTAAAACTCACCCTGAGAATCCCATGTGCTGCTTATGCTGTCATTGATTGACTTGAGGTCCTCGTCTGAAAGGGTCAGACCCAGCTCGTTGAACTTGTCAACTACAGCAGCGTACTCCTTTGTGGCAGTAAGTGCATAATCTGAAAGGTATTCGTCAAAAGCCTTGCCGTCCACCTTCTGATCGAAATAGTCCTTTTTGATGCCGTTCTGATAATACATCATAGTCATCTGATATGACATCTCAGTAAGCTCGTTATAAATATAGATACCTGCGTTTATCTTGCTGTCACCTGCTGTCATCACATAGCTTGTATCCGAACAAGCAGTGAGGCTTGCGGAGCAAAGCAAAGCGGCAGTAAGAGCAGCCGTTATTTTTTTAGCTTTAGCCATTTTTATTATCCATTTCCTTTCCGAAAAAAATCATCGTTCCAAAAGGCATAAAACCGCCTTAACTTTTACATTATACTACATTTGCGGTGATAAGTCAAGGGGCGTGAGGGGGATAGTTTGGTGCTTATTTTTGCGGCTGACAACTTATACGAGGATATTTTAGCTTATGCACGCAGAAACTCGCCAACTCAGGATATTATCAAGGCAGCACCGCACAAATCTCGTGCAATGCTGCCCTGAAGTTATCAAAAGAAAAATTTATTATCAGTTCTCCGCAGGTCTTAACATACCCAAGAATGCAGTGAATGAGTCTGCCACCTTTGACAGCACCCAACCTGAGTCCTCGCTCTCTTCGCTTTCAGCGTCTGCCGCTTTTTCGTTGGTAGCAAGGGCATACCCCAAGTTAAAATACCTGTTGCCGTTATTCGGATCAAGCTTGACCGCTTTTTTGTAGCTCTCGACCGCCTTTTCATACTGTCCCAAAGACATATTCGCATCTCCTGCACATTGATAAGCGTCGGGATTCTTTGGAGCAAGTCTTATTGCTTCGTTCGCCAAATGCAGAGCTTCGCTGTTTTGGCTGTTTATGAATGCAAAGTGCGAATCGGCTAACAATTGTGCTACTTTTTCTTGGTTGCTTGGCATTTTTACACCTCCGTTATTCTATATTTTTTACATTAATTTTCTGTAGTTATGATTTCTTCGCTATCACAGTAAGATAAGCAAGATTATTTAGACAGTTCAAACTTTTACAGATTTTATACATTTAATTTTTGTCCCAAAACAATTCAACACTATTTCTTGCAATTTGCTCAACCAAAATATCCTGACATTCGATCTGCATTTCCATAATAGACAGATCTAAATCAACTTTGTAAAAATTATCTTTATTACTTTTACAAACAGTAATGTTCTGTCCATAATAACCAAGTTGACTTTTTCTCATACTTTTAACTTTACTAATTTTTCTTCTATCAGCATCTGTATTATAAGATACTTTATAACAGGATAAAAAAGATATTCTCCAACATGTCACCTCATCATTTTCAATCAATAATTTCACTTCGTCTCCAAAGTAAGATGCTGTCACGTCCAGTATCCTCATATCCCAATAATCTGTCTTATCTATCAACTCTTGTATTGTATCAACATTCATCTCAATGAACTTCCTTTCTAATATTTATACGGTATATGTCCTGCAGGATCTTTAGGAGAAACAATATTGCCATTGATGTCCAAAGGATTACCGTTTTCATCAAGAATATGTATATGATTATAGGGTGTGTGTTTATCTGGCACATCTACACGTACTCTATAATTCCCGTTATTATCCTTAATATGGATTCAATTTACTAAACATATTTCCCCCTTATTTCATACTGAAATCATCATTAAGATATTTGTTAAGTATCGATAACCCACTTTCAAAAATCTTCCAGCATTTATGTTTTTCATCAACATTGAAACTAGGATGATATTCTTCATTTTTCAAAAGTTCCAAATTACTTCCATAGAACAACTTGTTATAAATATCGATGATTTCTTCATCATTATAGTCTCCTATAAATTCTTCATTTAGCGATTTTGATAAATCACTAAAAAAATGCCATATATCTATCAAAATTCGACAATTTTGCGATATTTCCACATTATTTATTAACTCGATAATTTCAGATAGATCAAAAACTGTTATTCCCTTTTCAAAAATAATATGTTCTTTATCCGCAAATGTATTTGCTTCTTCGACACTAAAAAAAACTAACAGTTGTTGATCAAAAAGTAAGAACCCATCTTCATCATTGCTATACCATATCAAAAAATAAGTTAATCCATTATAAATGATTTTTGTCAAATAATATTTCGTCATAACTTTGTTCCTAATTATTCCAAATCTTCTTTTGTTGGCAGTCTGCGGATTTCTCTTCCATCTGTGCATTTGCGCGGAACATCCGATATTCCGGCGGACAAGTTTTCAAATACTCGGATTGACAAATCATCTAATTTTGTTATAAAATGTATCCAAGAAATGAGTTTTACAACCGTACAGTTTTTACTCAAGCGGCTCACTCGTTTCTTTTTTTATTCATTTTCTTTATGCTCGTTTACAGAAAGATTTCCTATCAAATCTTCACCAATTTTGCAAGTGGATAACTTATCAATTGCCATTTGAACCTGAAACTCATTTAGTTCGATCTCAACATCGTAAATGTTTCCGCTTCTTGGCAGTCTGACATGCCATTCAGGGCTTTCAAAATAGCTGCCATTCATATATTGCGCCTTCGTCTCATGCGCTTTCATATCTGCTTTTCTTTCTTTACAATACGCATAGATTAAATATACACTGAGCATCGGACAAACAATACATGCCGCACACTTTCCAACCATATCTCCTCTGACAAAAAACAGGAATAATCCCATACCTGGAACACCACATCCCATACCTACGAGCATTGGGATGAAGGACTTACCAGACAAACCAAACTTACGGAAGATACGGTCCATGATGAATGCAACACGGGCAAGGTATCCACAGTACTCAAGGATTGCAAGAAGGATGAACAGTACCAGCATCTGAGGTACGAAACCAAGTACCGCACCAACACCGGCGATGATACCATCAACGATCAATCCCTGTAACCAATCTGCGCAATTGCTTTCTCAAGTCCTTTTGATACAAGATCCGGAATAGAAGGAATAAATACGCCATAATCTGCAGGATCTGGCTCTTCACAACCATAAGACTTGTATGTATCAACTGCGCTCTGCAGATCTGCATATGTAGACTCTGTCTCGTCAGTTGCCAGTGTCTCCTCATCTTCTACAAGATAAGTTGCTGTTGTATTGGCATCAAATACTGTCAGCAGTTCGTCAGCAGCCTTTGCAGCGTTTGCTGGATCAAACT
>OHEV01000227.1_pt1 | contig 37960 bp, 35 predicted proteins | sample 1567331 | NCBI WGS metagenome assembly OHEV01 (sample SAMEA3879561, study PRJEB24766) | human gut metagenome | biome: human-associated habitat; feature: feces | place: USA | collected 1985/1987 | reverse complement strand
GATAATCAATGAGACCTTATTTTGACCTTAGAAAAGTGACGAAGTCAGGAAATAAAGTGATATATTTACAAAAACTAAGAGGCCTGAATACTCTACCCAGACGCACTGAATATAACACTATTGCTTGCGGCTCAACAAATCAGAGTTATTAACAATCCTGAAACAAACTTTGATTTTACAATCCATTTTAGAGAAATCTCACCACGAAAATACTTCAATCTGAGAGGGATGCTTTACCTTTTTGTCACTGTTAAAAACAAATTAATCTCGATTTTTTTAGAAGAATTTTACATATAATGACATTAGTGTCCGGTAAAAAATCATAAAAGCTCATTGAAAATATTGAAAGTTAGGTAGTTATAGAGGTTTTTCGAGTCCTCCGATTTGAATTTATCTTTACCAGACTAACGTAGAATGGCATAGGAATAATGGAAAATACGAGTTCTCTCAACTCCTAGACTTCCTCGATCGCAACGATTTCAAATAGCTCACAAGGAAATATGGTGGTGACAAATATGTCAAGCAGTTCACCTGCTATAACCAACTTTGCGTATTGATGTTCGGTCAGCTATCCAACCGTGAAAGTCTTCGAGATGTTGTTCTGGAAACCCAAGCTCACGCGTCTAGGGGATACCACCTTGGATTTGGAAAGCATGCTGCCAAGTAGTCTCACAGATGCCAATAAGAAGCGTGATTATCGCATTTTCGAGGTCAAAATTCTTCTTAATCGACAAAATTACCCTAAAAAGCGACTCTTATCCGACAAAATTGCTCATTCGGGCATTTCACGAGATTATTATTGTAAAAAATTTCATTTTTGAGAATGCCATTCGACAGTCTTTGATAAGAATTCGTCATGAGCACCTATCCGTCGCTCAACTTACTTGACGACATCACATAATATGCATATATTTGCATTGCCCATCTCCGTTCAGGTGACGAACGCCAGAAATGTATGCCAGCTAGAAGCTCTGCCACGGAAAAGTGAAAGCAATATAATACTGATATCATGAACAATAATCCGAATAATGATTCTCCTAAAAGAAGGCCCCGAATAATCAAAAGTAGGAGCTTAAGTTCAAAGAGGTGCTTAGTATATGAAGTCACAGATGGTGATGTCGTAGAGATTGTTGATGGACGAAGGCATAAATTATCTGACACACCATCTATCAGAGACAAAAACAAGAGTAAAAAATACTCCCCTAAGAGTAGCGCAGAAGTTCTTAAAAACATGCAGTCGCACGGATGTCCAATTAAGACTCCAAAAGAACGTCAAATGGCGTTAGACGATTACAAAAGGATTCAAAAAACGAGCAGAAGAAAGGGGTTAGATTCTCTAAGAGAGAAAGAGCCATCCTCATATGCTGCTATTAGCAGAGATCGTTTACCTCTAAACCAGGATCAGGATTTAAACCGTTATCTAGTGGTCTGGAAACAAATAGAAGGAAGCATTAATGATGGTCGGCAACTTCGAATTTATATTAGAAGATTTAAGAGTCTTCATATGCTGGTTTCATACAGTCCTTGAATTACATGACGTTGAGTAGTTCGCCGACCTTTCTATACAGCAAAAGACGTTTCAAGGGATTCACTTCTATAGGCATTGATTTTATGTGCCGTTCTGCTCCCATAAAACCGGCCATAGAAAATGACGTTATGGGTCCTAGAGAGAATCCTTTGAAACCAATTTAGAACAAAAACTGCATTTTATCGGATTTTTGACGAATTGGAGAGAGGGGTACAAATTGTACCTCCCACGAAATTAAGTCCTGGATTGCGTTGACGTATCCGCCTGAATATTGTTTATGGCCTGCGTCCCTACTGTCATCAAAGATCTTAAGAACATATTTGAAGAGTTGGAACTTGACAAAAAAGTGGTTGTTTCTTTGTTGGAAATAACCACTCCGCATTGTGGTGCTATGAACGACAAGTTCCAGACTCATAATGTTGATTTTTATCATCTTGATGCGATGATTGTCATTGGCCATAACAGAGATTTCACAACACAACAGATTGATTCTGACTGTGATAAGCAAGTCAGGAGATAGGTCTTACACGAGATTCAGACTGCCATTCTGCAGTAGAAACAAGCGCATGGTATTGCTTTAGAGTCAGAAACGAGTCGTCATCGTCCGCGCATTCATATTCCCACGGTAGTTCGTATACTCTACCCTCTTCTTGGTAGCCCATATAATTGTGGAAAGACTTAGGAACCAGTCGCACATAATCTTCTTCCTTCAGGATCTTCAGGAACTTTTCCGCGTCGTATATCATCAGCGGAACTCCGGCCTTATACAGAGCCGTAGCAACCTCAATAGCTAGCTCGACTTTCGCAGAATAACTGTTGGAAACAACAATCTTCCACCCATGTTGCCGATCGTTTGAGGCAAGGATATTCAGACGAGACAGTCCCAGCTCACCATAGTGGTCAGTTGCGAACTTTCTGAAATCATCCTGACTGTCAATGTCATACATTTCCGTCACATCCACGAACTTCACTCGCTTATAGTAAACCACATCTCGCAGTTCTTCCGAAACATCATGAGGATCCACGTAGATACATTCACTAACTCCCCTTTTTCGATAATAAGTTTCATACACCTCGTTGGCAATGCGGAAATAGGTGCAATACTTTCGTATGGTCATGGTTTCAAAAAGAGGGGCAGAATGCCCGTGCATCGAATCCTCCAATGCCTTGATAGCCGTTTCCCTATCTTCCACCTCAATTTTGAAATTCGGCACTATGCGATTAAAATCCTTCTGTGCAATCCGTCCTGTTCGTTGCTGGTACGGCAGATTGTGCGCCACATAATCATTGAATCCATCCGGATTTGCGACAATGACATCAATCAGCCGTTCCAGATAGTCAAAGAGGCTGATTAGGATCTCTTTGTACCATAAATAATCTGACTCTGCATCCACACAATTGGAGCGATTCGCAATGATAAAGCGTGTACGCTTTCTGTCCGTAATACGGATTGACCTGGAATCCCTGTATCTACACGAAGCAACATGGAACCACCTAGTTTCCATAGGATTGCATGCAAGCCAATCCTTGAGAAACGACTCCCGGCTTTCATATTCCCCAGTAGCAATCAATTCCTCGGCATCACCCCACTCTTCCGGCATAGGCCGTGGCACTTCGATATAGAATCCCCGGTACTCATCGTCGCCCATTACGGCCAGTCGCTCAAACTGATGTTGGATCTCAACCAGCCGTTCAAGCATATCGCCACCAACGACAATCTCCCATTGGCGGCTCTCGCCCAACGCCTCCAAATGCGAGGTATTAAGCCCGACCTCCTTCGCCAAATCGGCAAGTAATTTTCTATCTATAATCTTTCTTTCGTTCATTTCTTTATGTCCATTAAATTTCAATAAACTTTGCCGGATCAAATCCGTTCATCAGGTGTTCATTCTCAAAAACATATCCCATTTGATTGCTGATTATACGGGTACCGCCAATCTCAGTGTCAATGTTGGTGTGAGAATGCCCGTAAATCCAGGCATCGATCCGGCTGTCAGCTATCAGGTCTCCGTATTCATTGGCAAAGGCGCTGTTCAGCACGGATCCCCTATGATACGGAGCCACCACCTGAAGTGTCGGCAAATGATGTGTAACCACAACAATATGGGCCGCAGTGCTTTCCTCGATGCTTTTTCGGATAAAACCAATACACGTCTCGTGCATCAGGTTGAAGTCATCCACCTGAAGCAACTTCCCGCCGAACTTTATCTGGTGAAAGTCATTCATGCCTTTCCACACGAAATACTCGTCGTTCGGATTGATACGAGACCAGAGTGTACTCAGGACGAAGTCAATGTCATTGACACGAACTACCTGATTCTGGTAGTAACCGACATTCTCCCGGAACATCCATCGCCATTGCAGGCCTCGCTCCATCACGTCTGAATAGTTATAATATTCGTGGTTGCCCGGGACAATCAGAACCTGCCGGTAGTTCTCTGAGGCCCATTTCCAGAACTTCGTCAACGGAGCGACCTTATCCTTAAGATAGAAAATATCCCCGGCCAACACCAAGACATCGCCCGTTACAGGCAATTCATTGTTTTTCAAGTATCTGCTGTTCTCCTGGAACTCCATGTGCAGATCACTCATATATTGTATTTTCATCTCATTGTTCTCCTTTCTTTGATTGTTCAATTTGTTTCTCGATAATTGCTTTCACTTGTGCAAAAGAGACCGGTGTGAAATCATTGTTGTCCACTCCGACATCATATTGTGTCGGAAGAAGCATACTCAGCCTGGGCGCATCCTTTCCGGTATTGTTTCTGCTTGTATGCACGTGTCCAAAAAGTTGCCATGTGCCATTGTATGAGCCGCCATAACAAAGGAACGGACAATGATTCAGATATATCTTCTGTTTATCCACCTCTATATACATCTGCATTGATATATGCTCAAAGTATTTCGTATAATTTTGCCTCAGGTTCTTGATGTCGTGGTTGCCGGAAATAAGGTAAATTTTCCCGTTCAGCCTGTTCAGCACATTTATCCATTCGGCAGAACCTCCCAGACAGAAATCTCCCAGGTGGAATACGATATCCTCCGGACCTACCACACGGTTCCAGTTGGAAATAATTGCTTCATTCATGTGTGACACATCCTTGAAAGGTCTGTTGCAGAACCTGATGATATTGGCGTGGTTGAAGTGAGTGTCGGATGTAAAGAACACCCTGCTTCCATCAAATTTAAAATTCATAATTTTTTCATTCATGCGCATCTCTGCGCGGTTAATAATTACAATTCTACCTGTGGACGGAATTGACGGAGAAGAGTTCATCGCCCTAACGTCACCAACAGGCACAAAAATAAACTGCAAGCCGAATGCAGATCCGGGCATTGTCCGGAATCTGCTGAGGCGTAGCGTTTATTGTAGATCAAAGATCTAAAATAAAACCGTCGAAAAGTTTGGTAATGACTCTCCGACGGTTTTCATATATCGCATCAACGGGATACCTGCATCAATGTATCCCCGATGGTTTATCAAACGTTAGTCGGAAAATTTCGCAATAAGTATTGAATGTTTCAATGCCCGAAGTGTGGACATGCGACATCCCTTCAAGGCATTTGATACCTTGATCAGATAAGTTTGTCCGGTTGTTCATCCTTCTTTGCTGCATTGTAAACTTTATTTCTTTTGATTCAATCAACTCTACAAATCTACAAAAATATGGTTTTTCTTGAGAACCGGCAAATTTCTTTATAAAAATACCAGGCATTCTGGATAATACGAATCTGCTATTTATATTTTTAGCAATAAAATCAATACATATTAGTTAGTTGCTCATTGCAATCATTTTGCTATCTTCGTGAGGAAATGGCACAATCAGCTCTTACAATTAGATTGGACTCCGATTTGAAAATGCAATTCGACAGTCTTTGCGAAGAATTCGGTATGAGCACCAACACGGCGTTCAACATTTATGTGCGCCAGTGGTCAGATTGATGATAACAGAGTAAAAAAATATAGATAAGCATCAATACATGAACATGAAAAATACATTGATAACCTTTTTATTGCTGATAGCAGCGATTACTGCATCTGCGCAGGATTTTTCCGTTTTTCAGGGTGGAGCAGGTTCTGATATACGACCGGAGGGATGGCTCAAAGAGTTTCTGTTGAGACAGAAATCCGGTATGACAGGGCATCCGGAAGCTTTATCATATCCTTATGATTCCTGTTTATGGAACGGAGAAATAGGACGTAATACCGAAACTTACGGTAGTGATTGGTGGCGTTATGAGCAAACGGCATATTATACTGACGGGCTCATAAGACTTGGTTACTTGATCGATGATCAAGATATGGTTGACACAGCAGTAGATGGGATAAACTACACATTGGCGCATGCCTCAGACAAAGGTGTACTTGGTAATCCTAAAATTGAATCGATGTGGCCTATGTGCGTGTATTTTCGTGTCCTTGAGGCATATTACGAAAGCACTGGTGACCAGAGAATCATTGATGCACTCCACAAACATTATCTGAATTTCACGATTGAGGAAATTGGTAACTGGCGAAATATTGTCAGCTTGGAGGGAATGCTCTGGGTTTATGGGAAGACTGGTGACCGGAAACTTCTTGAAAGGTGTGAGAAACCATGGAATGCCGGGACTTTTGGTGATCTTGTTCCAGAAACATGTAGGAATGATGAAAGATTGGTGATGCATGGTGTAACTTGTGCCGAAGAATTGAAATTGCCGATGTTGTTATATGCATACACAGGAAATGAGATGTACCGTGATCTGGCGTTGAATGCAGAATACAAACTGACCCGCGACCATATGCTTCCTGATGGTGTTCCGGCGAGTGCTGAGGCCCTTGTCGGGAATGAGAACATTATTAACAGTCATGAAACGTGTGATATAACAGACTATACATGGAGCCTGATCAAATTTTTGACGGTAACCGGAGATGCGAAGTGGGCTGATAAGATAGAACGTGCTGTCTTCAATGCTGGACCTGGAGCTATCACAAAAGACTTCAAGTCTCTCCAGTACTTTTCATCTGTCAATCAAGTAATCGCTACTGGAAATAGCAACCACAATGAATTCTTCCACGGTTCTACATGGATGGCTTTCAGACCGACACATGAAACAGAATGCTGTTCAGGAAACGTACATCGTTTTATGCCGGATTATACAGCATATACTTGGCTGCATGGCAATCATGATGAGATTACAGCAGCATTATACGCGCCTACAACGTATCGGTTCAAGACAAAAGATGCAGTTGATTGTACGATTGAGGAAAAGACTCTTTATCCATTTGACGGATTGATAGATTTCAAATTCTCTCTGTCTGCGGCGACGACTTTATCTTTTTGTCTGAGGATTCCCGAATGGTCAGCAGATTCTCAAATCCGGGTGAATGGAAAGTTGATGGATATGGAAATGGTTCCGGGAACTTTTGTCAAGATAGAGAGAGCGTTCTCTGATGGTGATCACATCACACTGTCTTTGGATATGAGTCCTCGAATTACTGATGTTCGTAATCAAGGCCTGTTCATCACAAGAGGCCCCCTGCTTTATTCCTTCAGTGTCCCACACTCAAAAGAGGAGGATACTAACGTATATGCGAACATGAATGGCAAAGTCCCAGGAAATCCTGATTTCAAGTGTTGGTCTATGATTCCTACAGGGAAATGGAACTATGCTCTTGATCTAAGTCATGCCTCAGAGATTGTAACAGAGAAGAATGATAGCTACTCTGTTGGTGATTATCCATATGATGAAGGCAATTCGCCATACATTCTGAAGGTTCCAGCAAAAGAAATAGCGTGGCAATTGGATTCCAGCCGATATACCCCTGTTATGCCCAAAGGAGGCTTTGCAGAACCAATAAAGGATAATACTGTATGGCTGGACCTTGTACCATATGGTTCTACTGAGCTCAGACTTACGGTCTTCCCAAGAACCGTTAACCATATTGAAGAATAATCATCCGAACGCATAAAGACTCTTGCCCCGCTGGTCAATCCTATCAAAGGTGTTTCTCCTGACGGTCAATCATCAGATACAGCCTGTGTTGCCAGAGGTGAACATGCCGTATTCCAATTTATGATTGATTCACTACAGGACGGATCGACCATAGAAGCTAGCACCTGACGCTCTTTTACCATCAGATGCCATGTATCCCAGAAGCAATTATGCGAATAGATACGTGACTCTTCCTCTTATAAAAACAAGAATCCTGCATTATTCATAGCCACCACGCTTTGTCTTCGCAGTAGCTGACAATCAAAACTATCAGTCTTTTATTCCCCGCCAGATAGTCTGAAATTTCCGCAACGCTGCATCTGAACTCATCAATATCGTGAAGCGTTGAAAACCCCTGTGACAGAGGAAGCGAGATGACGGTCATACTTGAGCAAAATATCCATCAATGTAACTTTTCGGCCATCCTCAACCCTGTTATAAGGGTTGTCACGGATGGACTTTGCAAAATCATTGTTCATAATCTGCATTTTTAATCATTTCCAATGCCTTCTCGTGCTTGGCGTTTATGCGTCCAAGCTCTTTGATCTTGGCCGCATCGTTTGATGCGACGGCTGTTTCATAAGACACTTTGCCACGCTGCAGATTGTGGTGGAGGTCATTGAGTTTGACATTAATAGCCAAGCGATTACCTGAGTGTATTATTTTATTGACGTACTCATCATACGAGTCCTCATCTTTCCGATGTGTTAAAATATCCACAGCTTCCACCACTTCATCAAGAAAGCCCTCAGTCTGAAGGTCTTCTATGCTCCAGTCGCAGTCTTCAATCAAATCATGCAGGAATCCGACTGTTTTCTCATTGTCACTTGCCCCCATCAGACCGACAGTGAGGGGATGTAGTATGGCAGGATTTCCGTCAATATCCTTTTGACCACGAAACTCATAGGTGATGATTTCTAGTGCCTCGTCAATCCCGGCCGCAAAGAAGTCCCTAAGAAGTTCCTCTGTCCAATGCTTTTCTTCGTTCATTTCCAACAGTTTGGACATCGCGTCCATCAAAGTGATGACCTTCAGGCGTCTTTTGACCGTTCTCATCGGGATTTGAAATACCGGGATAGCGTCAAGAGGTGATTCCGGATTCAGTTTTTCGAACCAGACGGGAGTCTTCGGATCTGACTCCGTAAAATGGACAAACATATTCCCCATCACCACTCCGCGAGGTGCATGACGCCCTTCATCATCCAACGCCTCGTCAGCCAAGGCTCGGACTTGTATCTTTTCATAATTCACAACCGAGTATAAGACATCAAGCATTTCGCTTTGATAACCGTCCTTAGTATATTCTTGAAGGAAATTCTCATCGGCACCATCCATAACATAGTCCTGAAAACTGGCATTTGAATCCGAATCTTCTTGGTATCCAAGTATTTTCATTTCATCGAAAGTATTCTCATTATAAGTTCCCATCAATACAATGTACTTTGGATGGCGGTCGCTGGACTTCTCGTAGAAATCCGCTAATAAATCGTAAAGCATACGCTTAGTCATTTTGTCACCTGTGCGGTCACAAAACCCATCTTGCTGCTTCGCGCGCTGGCAGCCCGTAAGGTTTGTTCCCGCTGCCGGTATGTTAATAAAAGGAAATTAATCGAAGAGGAGAACCCTCTTTCATCTTTTGCGAATATAGCAAACTTTTATCAAAGTACAAATTTTTTTTGCAGTCAGTATTTACCAGATTAAGTCGTATCTTTGACTTTGCAAGCTGAATAATACAAACACATAATGAACCGAATAGAGTGGGAGAAGACCACAGTACGGCACATGATCGAATTGTGGTGCAGAATAAAGCATAGTGAAAAGGAACTCTGTGCGGAGTGCAGAGAATTACTGACGTATGCAACGGCCAGACTAGACCGATGCAAGTTCGGTGAAAGAAAGACCAAATGCCATAAGTGCAATGTCCATTGCTACCGTCCAGACATGAGGGAAAAGATACGCGAAGTCATGCGGTTCAGCGGACCTCGGATGATATTCCACCACCCTATGGAAGCGTTGCGCTATATACTGACAAAATAACAACGTCATATCATCAGCATAATTCACCCTTCGGCCTTAACGAATGTGTCCAGATAGTGCATCACTACCGCATAAACCTGGGCTGAAGTCACAGGCTGTCCATCCTTCCGGACATGAAGTCGTCTCTTATTTATGATTTCTGCAATCTGTTCCGTCCGCATAATGAAGTATCGTCTTGATTTCTTCGGAAAAAAGTCCTACCTTGCCGAATCAGAATGCAAAATGCGAACAAACTAAAACTATTTAATATCTAAAAAAATGAAAAAGAGTTTATTTATACTTTTGGCGATTTTCGTAGCGTTACTTGCCATACCATCGTGCAAAAAGGAAAAAGGCACAGAAGGGCCTCCAGCTATTGAAGTGAGCGGTGTTTCAGTGGACAAAACAACTGTGGGACTGAAAGTTGGAGACAAAGTAAAACTAGTCGCGACGGTCATTCCGGATGATGCGACAAATAAAAATGTGTCGTACGAGAGCGATGACAATAACATTGCGACTGTGACACAAGACGGCGAGATCAGTGCCGTAGGCGAAGGATCTGCTATAGTCCGGGTAACCACCGAAGACGGTCAATTCAAAGCCGGTTGCAAGGTATACGTAAGCAACACCGCCCATCTCGTGAAAGAAATCGAACTTAACGAGACTGAATTGACACTTGCAGTCGGGGAGACTTTCCAGCTGACTGCCGCCATAAAACCAAGTTATGCCTACAACCGGAATATCGTCTGGAGCAGCAAGAATGCGCAAATCGCCACAGTAGATGAAACAGGGCTGGTGACAGCAATCGCAGGAGGAGGCACCCGAATCTTTGCCAGTTCAGAGGATGGAGGAGCAGTCTCTGTCTGCAACTTGATGGTATCAAATCCTGGTGAAAATGAAATTAGAAAATTCGAATTTTCGCCGAATTATGGCATAATAGGAGTCGGCGAGAAATTGAATCTCAAACCTTATTTATGGAAGGTATATAGATCGTTTTTTAACGTACGCCCCGAATTCCCAAGCCAATTCACATTCAACAGCGACGACCCTGAAGTCGCCACAGTTGACAATGATTTCAACATCATCGGCAATAAAGCCGGCACAGCCTTAATCACCGTGACAATGAACAGGTTCAAAAACCCGGAAATCGGTTCATTCACCATCGAAGTCGAAGACACATTCCTCGGCTCTGTAAAGGATGTTTATAAGATAAAAGATAAGGGATTGGTGCTTGAAAGTAAGATTTTATCGGGAAAACTCTATCCCAACGACGAAATCAAAGTCCTCCAGAGATCGGATAATAAGAATAACTATAATATGACTGTCGGTCAACTCTCACTCTTTGGCAAAGTATTGGAATATGCGGAAAAGGGTGACGAACCGGGGATTTTATTAGCCGAAACTAAGCAAATGTCAACTTCCGACATAGAAAGAGGAGCTGTCATTACATCACCTGAGACTAAAAGAGTCATCGTGACACGGAAAGTCGTCGGGACACTCCACATTACAGGAAAGACAGCCCCTATCACTCCGGACCACAAGCTACAGTTTTTCGACGGAACAATAGACGTCAGTGCAGAACTCAGCGAAATTTTCAAAGAGGAAGAAATCAACCCGGACAAAACATACCATCTCGTCACTTTCACAATTGCCGCACCGGACAAACTAGTCTGCCGCTATGGCCAAGTTTTCAAACTCCGTGAAGGCGGCCGCGAAGTCGGAACATTCACAGTATCCGACGCCGACCAGATGGAAGTGGTATTCTGACAGATTGACATAAATAAATTCCCGCAAAGGCCACAGAGATTCTTGTAAAACGATGCGGGTATCAGGTTTGCCTGGCGGTCGGCCCATAAGCTGAGCCGCCGGGTTTTCATTTGCGGATTCCATCCAGAAAACGTAGTGGGTCAGGTCAATGTAAAAATGTCCAATCGGTAGCACATCGGATAAGTGTCAAGTCCATAAAATTCGCTAACTTTGTATCGAGACCATACGTGTGGTTTCAAGCAGAAATAGTTGATATGGATCGATAGGTATGAAAACTTTTGAACCTAAGCCGTGGGTAGTACCGCAGCCTGTGCTGATTATCGGCACATATAACAAAGATGGAGTTGCCAATGCAATGAACGCCGCCTGGGCTGGACAGTGGGACGTGAATGAGATTATGATCTCCATGGGAAAGCATGCCACCACTGACAACCTGAAGATTGACGGCGAGTTTACTGTTGCCTTCGCGACCAGGAAAACCATGGTGGCCGCTGATTTCGTAGGCATTGTTTCCGCCAAGAACGACCCGAAGAAGATGGAAAAGACTGGTTGGAACATCGAGAAGGCGACGAAGGTCAATGCCCCTGTATTCACCGATTTCCCGATGACCCTGGAGTGCCGCATCAAGGAAAAGTTCAATGAAAGCGAAACGGGATATTATCTCGTCGCCGAAATCGTCAATATTCTTGTAGATGAGAAGTATCTGGCAGAAGACGGAAATCCAGACATGGAGAAGATGGAACTGATTGTATTCGACCCTATTCATCATGGCTATATCCAGCTGGGCAGCAAAATCGGCAACGCTTTCTCCGACGGCAAGGCATTGAAAGAATCTGATGGAGACTGAAAGAATTTTACTTCGACATTGGCGGGAATCTGATGCAGAGGCGCTCTTCAAGTACGCCTCAGACCCTGACGTAGGGCCACGTGCAGGATGGCCAGCACACAAGTCAGTAGAGGAAAGTAGGGAGATCATCCGGACATTCTTCCATAATGACACGACATGGGCAATTGTCTTGAAAGAGACTGGCGAGGCTATCGGCTGCATGGGCTACTACACCCATGAATCCAGCAATATCCCTATCGGAGAAAACGACTGTGAGGTTGGCTACTGGGTAGGAAAGCCATATTGGAACAGAGGTATCTGTACAGAAGCATTGAAACTGATGATCGACTACTGCATCCAAGTGAAGCATTTCGAAAACATCTGGGCAGATCATTTCACCGGCAATCCCGCATCGGGAAAGGTCATGGAGAAATGCGGTTTCACGGACACCGGAATGCTGAACAGATGCAGCCAGCTCGTTGGAGGCGACAAGGACATGGTCAAGATTTTCAAGTACAAAAGATAACAGACTATCACCAAAAAATGATTTTTTATTTCTCAGGTACGGGAAACAGTAAACATGTGGCACAATGTCTGGCCTCGTGCGAGCCTTAAAAATCATTCCAACTAACATTTCAATTTTGAACTTTTATTATTATATTATGCCACATAAAGTATCAAATTTAACATGTTAGACAATATCTGCATGCTGACAGATATCGAACCGGAGCAGTGGCAATGCCATCGAGACTCTTTCCTGATGGACAGTGGCGGAAAATGGCATCTTTCTCATGCCTACGATATGGGACATGCCTACAATCCAGACGGACAGTGGTCCTCAGCCCACCAGATGTCGATAAACGGCACAAGAAAGATAACAATATCCCATACAGAATATAAAACAATAATCTTATGCGAATTATAGGAAACTTACTTTGGTGGCTTTTCGGCGGTCTCGAAGCAGCCATCGGTTATTTCACTGGCAGTCTGGCCCTTGCATGTACCATCATCGGCATTCCCTTTGCGTTACAGACTTTCAAGATCGGTCTGCTCTGCCTATGGCCTTTTGGTTCCACATTGAGAGACACGGATTGCCCGACAGGTTGCATTCGCATCCCATTGAATTTACTCTGGCTGATTTTCGGCGGATTGTGGGCCTGCCTCATGCATTTGTTCTTCGGTTTGCTCCTATGCTTCACGCTCATCGGCATTCCTTGGGGAAAACAGCATTTCAAGATGGCCGGACTTTCGCTTGCACCGTTCGGCAAGGATGTGGAGTTAGGATTTTAGAGGGAGAAGATTAAGTACCGAAAATGCAATTCGACAGTCTTCGCACAAAAATATTGAAATTCAAATGATTGACAAATTACTGAAATATATCTTTGCTAAGGCTGGATACATCATATGTACTCCATATGGGGATATATACTTGACTTCTTCGTTAGTTGACAGATGTTTAGGCTCTACGCAACTTCTCATTGGCATATGTGCACATGAGATGACTCATTATATCTGTAAACATTCTCTAATTGAATTATGGCAAAACCGGCAATCAACTATTTACATTGATTGCCGGTGCATCACCCTACTATCAATTCAAGTATTCCCGTTCTCAAGAAATTGAGGCTGATCTTGCAGCATATAGATTTTGTGAAGCTATCGGGATTGGTGGCTATTCATATATTATGGCCCTACATCTAATCAACACTAATACCACTGAGAAGATGAAGGCCGCCAAAAATTCCACACACCCATCAATGTCATACAGAATAGCTCTTCTTAGACATCTATATAATATAGAGCATCCAAAATCATAATATAGTTGCAGATGCCCTTCGTTTTATGTGTTACTTTATTTCCACCCTTTCTCCTTTAGTATTAATGAAATACTCCTCGCCATCCTTTTTCACTTTTGCAACACCATTTTTATCGAAGGTCACTTCATCATCGAATTTACAAGGCACTACAATATCACCATGACAATCAATAACGCCCCATCTTCCATGACTGTCTTTCATCGTTGCAAATCCATTTTGGAAATCATTAATATCATCGTATAACACTGGTACTATTTCCTTGCCCTGCTTATCCACAAGCCCGCACTTTCCAGAAACCCAAACTTCACAGAAGCCATGCTCATTAAATGAACAAATATAGTCGTATTTGAAAGGTATCACCACGTTTAAATCTCCATCAACAGCGCCCCATTTACCATTTCTACAAACCACATAACAGTCATCCCCACACCTATGTAAAAATGGTTTATTGTTAGACTTAAGGACAGGGATACCGTTGATTGCTTTAAACTTGGCATTTTGAGATGAAATAATAAGTTTTCCATAGGACAATATTTTATTGAGGTCATATGGATGATCGCAATCGAAGTGCTCGCCAAGATAGATATATGGACAGTGGCGATGAATGTCAATGAAGATATCGAAATCGAAATCGAACTCGTAACTCACATTTAACCAATTATGACGTCTCCACGTTCCATCCAATCCAAGGGTATTCGTAGCAGCGTCGTAGAAATAACGCGGAGGATAATTAAATACATTTTGCCAATTCGGCAATACGACCACCGGGTGCGCATTATTCTTGCCACATTGAGGGGCATCAACGATGATGCTACCGTCCACATTTTCAGTCGGACACATCGGCCTTTCAGCAACATACACTTTATACTGCTCAAGGAACTGACGGATTGTAGAATTTTGCCCCTCTTTTATATGACGGTCCATCAAAGCGGCACCAAATCTATAGCAGGTTTTCTTATTTTTGACATTATCATAGGCCCAGCCATAAAACTTATGACCTGATTCTTTCAAGAAAAGAAGCATCCCGAACTCTGCCAAAGGCTCTTCTATAAATGGAATATATGGATACATTTCGTGGCCATCACGATCAAAATAGGCGTGCATCGTCTCATGAACGAATGTTGACACGAGAAGTTGATCAAAGTGAGCCATATCACACTGCCTCATGGCATCTGGATACAAAACAATCTTCTTCTCACTAGAGATATATTCCCCAAGTTTAAGCATTTCCCCCCACTCAAAGATTTCCTTACAGATTTCCTCATACCTGCGAGAAATCTCCCAACGATCACCATCGCGCTCCCGACATTCATCTAATTTTTCTTTCCAATAATTTTCCAAGTCTAATAGTTCCTTGGGAATAGGACATTTATCTACACCTTTTCGAGCTTCCACCGACACACAGCAACCATCAATAATACATCTCAGAGATGCAAATCCGCCCAATGCAAATGGTGTGGCAGAAATGCTCGAAAGCAACTCACAGTTCTCTTCTCCAAGTAATTCATGATTTTCAATAACCATCATGCCATTAATCCCCATAATACAAATGTTTTAAAAGTTATATAATCCAATGACGAGGATTCATTGAACCCCAAATTATCGATTTGAATGAAAATACTGTTCAAGAAACCTACAGAACTTCGATGCAACATCTTCCAGATCGAATTGCGGATCTATTCTGTTAACGTAAGTTTCTGTGCGTCCTACCGCCGGCACAGCCTGAAGAAAACCAAAACTTGTTCCGACTCCTTGATAATGTGCATTGATATAGTCATAATACGCTTTATTTTTCATTATAGATGCCAGCTGCTTGATAGCTCTATTCTTCCGGATACTTATGGCGTTCTCGGAAATACCGAGATCCTCTTTTACATCTGCAATATAAGTCTTCGGATTATTAATGTAATATTTCAGGACAATCTGATCAATCGCAGAAAGTTCAGAAATTGACTCACGAACGCATTGTTTGAGATTGGCGATGTATACTCCGAACGAGTAGTTCTCCTCTTTGTCCCCTAACACATCAACCGATTCCCCATGTGATTTCTGCTCATTCTTAAGTTCGTTGACAATATTATTGTGGACAATACTTGACATATACACGATAGGGCTTTTCCCTCTTTTGTCATCGAAATTAATGTAGGCAGCCTCAAGCGCATCTACTGTCGCATTCTCGCAGATATCCTCCTCACTAATTCGTCCGTTCCAACAAGCAGATTTATTCTTCATATTATAAAGATACTTGCGAGCAATATCTTTCAACTGTTCGTAGTAAAGCGACGCAAAGTCGTTCCATGTCATATCCGTTACCATATTATCTTGTTTTATTTACCTCGGTTGTTGTGGATTCATTGCCTCCACCCTATGACTTCATTTCAACAACTTGACAAATGCGAGAGCGTCAGCCGTAGAATAAACCGATGTGGCATATTCTCCGACGCCAAACTCACATTTGCCGTCACAATTGTTTCCACCATCAAAGATACTAAACTTTCTGCTGATTAGTAACAGGTATTCTCAACCTGAGGTGCAGGCCCCAATGTCATGAAGTAATTGCGGTCGTTTTCATACTTCTCCAGAAACAGGCGGACAATCATGTCGCACTCGTAGAATTCATTGTTTTCTACCAAAACGATTCGATTAATTTCGCCTTGCTGTCGAACAGCTTTTTCGGTTCATACGAATCCAGTCTCTTGCCTTCGTAGTAGACGTCATACCTTTCAGATTCTATCAAGTCCGTAAAATTCACCCGGCCGATAAAGTGTGCACAATAAATGCTTTCGATTGTACCACAGATTGCCTTGTTATTATGCATCAGCCACACATGGTCACCGATGCTGTATTTCAGTTCCTTCTCCATAACTTACAATGAATTTAATAGTTCCTTCTTGCCAGGAAACAAGATTTCTTCCGCCAAATGCGATTCATCATTATTAAGCGTGTATTCAACATTGGTTCTTTCCTGATCTCCTTCACGTGTGACGTGGAAGAAGATACCATTGACAATACCGCTCTGCACATAGTTGTTTGAAAAGTACCAAACGGTGTCATTGAGATTATATCTGCTTTTGACTTTCATAATATTTAACATTTACTTATATTACTGCAACACTTCAAATTTCTTTCACATGATGACAAATAATGTCGTACAAATACCGAACATTTGATTTCCCGATATTTTTTCGATTTTTTGAAAATTTTTTGAAAGAATTTCGAAACATGGTGGTAAACATATGCAAAAAAGTTAATCAACTACTATGATTGATACAACTACACAGATCCATCAGATTGAAGACATCTTCAATGTCGGAATACCGTTTCTCTATAAAAGGTATGATACTGAATTTGCCTGCATTCCGGGCATCACCTACGTCAGGACACTTGCATCCAATGGAGTGAAGACGGTGGGTGAACTCTATGACGGCAGCCGCAAGCAGGTTAAGAAGCTTCTGGACCTCAAGAGCGGTCTTGAAATGCATATTGACCTCATCTATGATATATTCAATTCATTTGAGTCAGACCCTGAAACGGGCAACAAGATTGTGACTCTGCCGATAGCATACGATGACAGCAAGCCTTTTGTAGAGAATGCTCGTGCATTCGTCAGAGACCTGTATGAGACCATCAGCAGCAGAAGTGAGGCCCCAGCCTACAGAAACGCTTTTACGACAACTGTTAGGGAAATATACGTATACAACAAATACCACCCCGATTGCACTTCCATTGAAACACTCAGCAAGGATCTCAAGTGCACAGGCAGCAATATTGATTTCAAGGTTCAGACTTTCAAGGGATACATCCGCTCCCTGCTTGAAGGAAAGAGAATCGAGATCTTCGATGTTGTCTTCAAGGCGGACCCGAGAATGATATCCCACTTTGAGAATCTGGCCGAAAGAGTCGGGAACACGGTTTCAGTCGACACTTTCAAGACAATAACTGGTGCGAAGGACCAGCGCACACTCACCTTCATTTCCGATGCCTTGGGAATGACCCTGTCCACTGGAGTGAGCGGCAAGAAGATTCCTTGCGTGAGTAAGTATCCTGTCAAGCTGATAGACAAGAATATCGGAACACTTGTTGACTATTTCCGTAAGAATGTCATCCACATCAGATACGAGGCCGATTTCAAGCCATTTCTCAAAAACACATTCTCTTCAGAACCGCAGCTGGTCTCCGCCTTCGATTCCCTTGTGAACCATTCGGATGAGTTCATCTGGAACGAGGAGGAAGGAGAGAAGGTCGTGGCTCTCAGATGGGATCTTCTGGAATATATGCCTCCAAGGATATGCTGGCTTCTTTATGAGAACGGGGCTGTTGACTTCCGTACATCCCTTTCCGGATCAGATCTGGTAAAGTTCTACAACATCAAGGCTCGCCGTTTCGGAGATCCTACTGTCACAGAAGATCAGCTCCACCCTACCCATTTCGTAAGGGACTGCTGGAGAATCATGCCTGTCGGGAAAAAGGGATACTGGCGTCTCAGGAACTCCGCGTATGAATCTTTTGACATTGATGCATATGCATCGGAGTATATCACCAAGGTATCTTCAACGGATCTTGACGGTTTCCTTCATCGGGCTGAAGAGGACGGCATTGCCGGAATCTATGATATTTCGGGTCTGAGGACCGCCTTCTCAAGAAACGGAGGCAAGTCTTCTTCGAAAGGAAAAATCGTAAAGAAAGTGAAGCACTGGTCAGAAGAACAGATAAGGGACATTCTCGACTTTGCCGAAGAGGTACTTTCGGAGAATGATAACTCAATGCCGGTTTCATCCCTTGTCAGAGAGCTTCAGAAACTCTACCCCGAGCTCAATGTCGGCACATGCCAGATGTATCTCAAGACACGCCCAGGTAGCTTTGACTTTCTCAAACGCAGCGGCAACCAAGCCAATATCATCACCCTCAAGGGACACAGTCATCTCGTTCCCGAAACTTACAGGGACAGGATCCGCAAATGTGCCATTACTGACATCATCTGCTCTGAAGACAATGCGATCGAGCGTTCCGCCCTTTACGAGAAGTACTGCGGATACGTACCTGCAGGCCTCCATTCGACAGCGGCTCTCAGCAAGATCTTCGGAGACACTAAGACATTCGTAAAGAAGGAAGATAAGATGGGTATCGTGTGGATTTCCCTGACGCCGCTCACCCTTTCACGCGAAAAGGCAGCAATGAGCGAAACAATCAGCCGCGAGGAGGAGATGAGGAAGTACCTCAAGCTTCTCCAGGATGCTCCGTCATATGAATGGTCGTCACTGAAAACGGCACTTTCTGCACAGTTCGTGTCATTCTTCTCTTCAAGAGGTCTGAAATTGTCCAATGCTTTGGACAACATGTACTGCATCATGTCAAATGGCGATGGAAAAGTATCAGAGGACTCCACCTTTCACGAGATGCTGAGCGCGCTTCCTGCTTATTTCAAGGGTGTTCTCGCCTCTGACAGGGAATACTCTCTCAAGAAGGATCTGCTGATAAATGTCGAGCCGTTCATGAAAAGTTTCTATAAAAAGAGATTCTCCTCAGATATAGTTGACGACATTGAACGCGACTGGGGTAAGGCAAGAAAGAACATCGGCCTTGCAACCATTCTCTCTTATCTTGAGAATGAGTGCAATCTCCTTCCGTACAAGGAATGGTATGCACTCGGTTCTCTTGAGTCAAAGGTCCGTGATATGGTAAAAGAAGTCCTCAGTGCCAGGAATCGCACCATCGGCCATGCGGAGACAGAGCAGGACAAGACCTCCGCCTCAATCAAGGAATGTGTCATCAATGTCCTTACCGTGATGATTTACATTTCTTCAAAACTCTAGAATGAACAGAAAACATGAACTTGTCAACAATGCTTTTGTCCACGGCTCAATTATTCTACGAAATCATCATACACTGACAATTATTGTCTCATTGTCATCCACCAAGGGTTCCTCAATCATTTTTCTAGCCTGATTGATATACTCAATCAATTTGCTCAAATCCAGTATCCCTGACTTGATTTCAGGAGTTGATTCCTTGTTGTTTCGCAAAGGGAGGAAATACATTTTGCATTTATATCCTTCCTCTGCGAAATGACCTTCAACTGCTTCATTATCTCCGGGATACAATAATGCACTGTGTTCGGTATCCCAATAATGATGATATACATACATCTGTTTCAAATCCGAATCACTTGCTTTACTGTCTTTCGGACACTTCCATTTTGTATCCAGGACTGCTATGCATTTGTTCCCATCAGACACCACAATATCTGGCCGGACTATCTTCACGCCCACATCATCTGACATCCAGAAATCTTTTCTATTTTGTGCTGTAACCTTAAGGCCGTCATCGCGAAGACTTCGTTTCAACAACACATAAACATACTGTTCCCACAGTTTATTCATATCAAACATCAGAGCAAGAACACTATTCCCGCGACAATATCTCATGTTCGGCATATAGTTCAGCAAGATCATTTTTGTCAATTCTATCGCTTCTCGATAATCTTCTGTCTTCCTGTCAAAACAAATATGGTTGAATGTTGCGTCGTTTACATTGATGTCATCGACTTCGGGGAATTCGAACATGAGCGCTTTAGCTCTCTGAACCGAATAATTGCCGGAGGCGATGTCCGGAATGACTTTCAATGTTTTATACAACAGCCGGTTGAACAAATGGTTCCGGTCATACGTGGTGTAATCCACGTAGAACCTTTCTTTATGGACTATATTTTTCACGATATGCTTGGTCATTACCAGGCGACCTTTTAGGGCGGTATTATTATTCTCAACTCTTCTGTAGGTCTTAACCAAGCCGATATGAAGGATATTCTCCACCTCATCCATAAAGTGGTCGAGAAAGACATCCAACACATGGTTACGTCTGATCTGCTGTTCAGCTTTAGTTGGCAGGTCCACCTTCATTTTGAACACGGCCTTCAACATTTCAACAAGGTGGCTCTCCCATGTGTCGGCATCATTATCGCCTGAGATTTTATCAGCCTTGGGGAGGACCTCAATTTGGATATCCCCAACGCTGATAACGCCGACATATTGTTTGAACTTGACTCCGTTGTTGATAAGTGAATAATAGGGGAAATCATCACCTTCTTTGTCGCCCAAGTACTTGGACAGAAGTTTTAAATGCTTTTCCGTAAACCCTTTCTCACCTATTTTGAGGGATTCGTGTTCAAATATTCTTATGGGTTCAATTTTCATCTGATGAATCCTATGTCTATTTGTTCATCAGTTTCTTGATAGCATCTTCTGCTTTAGTTTCGCTGACATCCCTTATTGAATATATATTCTCGGGAACGTCGTCACAACTCTGGTTTCCGGCAAACTTGACAGACGCAGTTTTCCTTTCAATGAAGCAATCGCCAAGCACAAGCAGAATTTTCTCATAATCGCCGTAGAAATATTCCTGCAAGAGAGGTATAATGTTGTTCTTAAAAACAGGGAGCAACTTTTCAGCCTCAATTTCGCACGCTTCTCCCTTTACGAAACCCATAAAATAACTGTGTCCGATCTGGTGCTCACGGTCCTTCAAAATCTCAATTCGTCCGTTGATAGTCTCAAGAAGATCTTTAAGGGAAATGTCCAGATTTTTTACATTAACATCTTTAAGCAGATCCGGACATGGCATCATCTCTTCAAAGACAAACCTTCTTCTCAAAGCAGAATCCAATGCCTCCACACTTCTGTCAGCTGTATTCATCGTGCCGATGATGTACAAGTTGTTCGGAACGGAAAACGTTTCTTTGGAGTATGGTAATTTTACCGATATCGCCTCTTTCTCCCCCGCTCTCTTTGAGTCCTCGATGAGGGTGATAAGTTCACCGAAAATATTGGCAATGTTTCCGCGATTTATCTCGTCGATAATAAGCACGTAATTATTCACCATATCATTCGATGCCTTGTCAGATATCTGCTTAAAAAGTCCATCCTCAATTATATATCCTACAGGCGTCTTGTCCAATGTTGGTTTAATTCCCTCAATAAAGTCCTCATAACTCATAGACTGATGGAAGGTCGTAAATACAATGCGATGTTCTAAATCTCTATAACGTTTGAACGCCTTGAACTTTTCAGCCCTGTCGTCCGGCCCTTTATACCCGAGAATTTCAAGTGCCTTGTCTATAGTGTGATATGTTTTACCTGTTCCCGGAGGGCCGTATAGTATCAGATTTAAAGGAGTACTATTCAACTCAATTGTGACAGCTTCTTCCGTAGAGGCAAGTGTCGAAGAAGAGCTTGATGTCGATAAAAATTTCTTATACTTACGCAAAACGGTGCAGATATCTGGTGTCCCGTCTGAATTTACCCCAAATAACGTTTTGTGAGCATTGGCCCAATCTAAGAGATCCTGTATGCCTTTTGGATTTGTAATATCAAAAAAGGATGAAACTCCGGGAAATAAACTTACCAATGCGGGGTCCGTTGCAAGTTGTTTATTTAAAATACCTTCTCCATTAAAATTCCCACTTTTATTCAGGTAACTGCGCTTGTTCGTTTTCGTACGTTTGTAGTACGCAATAAATGCTTTTTTGTTCATGTATATTCAATACTTTATTTGTTGTCTAATTGTTAAACTTAATTGTTTATTGAATGAAATTGGCCAAATAGGCTCAATATTGATTTAGAGTGTCGTATTTTCTTCTCATCACCATAAAGCGGGAGATGCACCCAACCATGGTTCCAATGTTGAATTTTTTGCTTCATCATTTCCGCACCGAGTATAACCCAAAGCGCAGATACCGTCGAATCAAGGTTAAACTGAGTATCAATCCTATGGGTATCTTTTTCTTCTCCACCTGTTTAATCCAAGTGAATTCGAGCACCATGCAAAAAAATGCTCATATATATACCGCGTGCAAGGTCATCAATAGGTATATCAAGTCATTTGTTCCAATTTTATAGACTTTAAAGTTAGCAAATATTCTGATACAACAGCACCACATCTAAAACAATTTATCATTTGGCGATAATGGCTGTGGCAATTAAAACAACCCATGTCGAAATAATCACGTCGAGCACTAGCAAAGTAGTTGGGAAAAGCGTATTTTTGTTCATGAAGAAGCATGAAATATTTATGACACCACTACAAGAAAGGCTGTTCGCCATGCAGGACAAGCAGTATGCTGCTTTCCAAGCCAAACTGACACCGGGCGTACCGCCGGAAAGCTTTATAGGAGTCCGCGTGCCTGTGCTGCGCAAGTTCGCTAAGGAGTTCGCGAAAAAGGATGAGGTCAATGATTTTGTACATCAGTTGCCTCACAAATACTATGACGAGAATATGCTGCACAGCTTGCTTATCTCACAGGTCAAGGACTATGAAGAATGCATCAGTTTGACAGATGCGTTCCTTCCTTATGTGGACAACTGGGCAGTCTGCGACATCATGTCTCCTAAGGTCTTCGCAAAACATAAGTCAGCATTGACAGAAAAGATAAAGACCTGGATCAGCTCGCAACATACTTTCACTTGCAGATTTGGTATAGAGACACTTATGTCGCATTACTTGGATAAAGACTTCAAGGCAGAATATCTTGAACTTCCAGCTGCAGTGAAGAGCGAAGAATATTACGTGAAGATGATGATAGCATGGTTCTTCGCCACAGCTCTTGCCAAGCAATGGGACGCAACGATTCCGTACATCGAGCAGAAGCGCCTTGCCCCATGGACACACAACAAGACCATCCAGAAAGCCATCGAGAGCTACAGGATCACGCCTGGGCAGAAAGAATATCTGCGGACATTGAAGATAAAATAGTTCAAGGCTGTCTTGAAGGAATCACGCATTTCCGAAGATTATTCTATAAGTAACATGAAAATAATAAGTTGCCTCAGATTAAGAGAAGATTTCCGAGGATAGATCTGTTTTCGAAGAAGGAGTGTGCCGGTGGCACATGACTGATGAGAAAAAAGATATAGACCGAAAAGATTCCTTAAGATGATGCAGAATATTTTTTGAAGGTTACTATATTTGTACGAAAAGCAAGATTTCTCAAATCGACAGACATTGAACCATGCCGGACCGCATGACACCCGATCAACGCCACGAGTGTATGGCGAGCATACATTCGAAGGACACACGCCCAGAACAGACTGTCAGGCGTGAATTGTGGCATCGGGGATACAGATTCCGCAAATGCGTCCGCACATTGCCCGGGACGCCGGACATCGTGCTGCCCAAATACCGCACCTGCATCTTCGTGAACGGCTGCTTCTGGCATGGGCACAAGGGCTGCAGCAAATTCGTCATGCCGAAAACGCGGACTGAATTCTGGAAGAATAAGATTACACGGAATCAAGAGCTGGATCTCGTCAATATCCAGCGCCTTGAATCCATCGGCTGGAGTGCAATCACAGTCTGGGAATGCGAACTCGGCAAGTCCGTCATTGACAACACCATGGACAAGGTCGAGGCCATGCTTGCGGAAAACAGGACGAAATGGAAAGCATATCAGCAGCACCGCAGAGAAAACCGCCGATTCGCCATCGAGCAGGCCCGCAGGCGTCGCGAAATCAATGCCATCATTGAAGCAGAGCTCCAAGAACGGTTCGACATCCCCGAAAGGATAAAACGCCTCTCCCGCATTGACGAAGACCTACCTGAGGATGCCCCTGATTGCCTCAGTTGATGAAGCAGCATTATGGATTTTAGTCCTCTTACAATAAATTTGGACATTCGGTCATTTATTGCAATATTTGCAGAGCAGACGCCACCATCTGAGGGTTAACTTTTTTCAATTATTAAAATTATAAACCCTTAGAAACCTCGCGATAGTATTAAGGTCAATCGCCTTTGGGATATGGAGACATTGAACAATATTGCCGGTGGTATGAGTGTAATGGATGCTTATGCAGGAATGACCTGCAAGGTCGATCAGGAGCCAACGATTCTTGACCTCTACGACCCGGAGTTCCGCGCTTTTCTGGATTCAGTGTTGCGCGACGCACTCAAGAGCAACTGTAGCACGGCTGCATAAGGGAAGAAGTCTTTGGACTTTTTCCCTTATTTTGTTTAGAGCCGGTGTTATCCAGATATTTTCATCGTTAGAGCTCTACTTGAACCTCTGTGTCCAGTTGGAGCAACAGGACATTGCCGGCATTGAAAGGCGTTCCCTAGAATATCAAATTCAGTACTGTGGCGAGGCGGTATCCGGCTTTTTCGATCTGGGAGAGCGCCATTCGGCAGTGGTCGTACATGTATGTGTTTGGCACTTTTTCACCTTCCTTGATCTTCCAGATTTCGCATGTGGAGATGGCGGTGTCAGTTCCCCAGTCGTAGATGGTGCCGGAGCAGAATTTCTTGATCTGCTTCTTGCCGGAGGTCAATGCGAAATGCGCCAGGTCCTGTATGCCGCCGGCGAAAGTTTCACCGGTAACCATACTGTCCCAGACTCTGTGATAACGTACCGGAGTTCCGCGATAGATAATGTTGAAACCACCGATGTGTCGATCCCTCTTGTCCGCATAAATGACATGTCCGGGACAATGCATGTCTCCCACCAGGTGAATGATGTTCAGCAGACATTGAGTCCTTGTGGAATCATCCAGATCGGCCCGATTCTTCAGTTTGTCAATGCTTTCTTCAATTACAGTTATGCAGCTGTGCTCCGGATAGCGGTATGCCCTGAGCGAAGAGTCCACCTGGAACGTGTGCGGGATAGTTCTCTGCATCTTTCCTTTCTGCGGCTCAGTAAGCTTCATCATCATCTGCGGCTTGTAGTAGTCCAGCCATGATGCGTAACTTGACATTGTCTGCCCCTCTAAAATTTCCGACACGGCCTTAGCTGCCCTTGGAGAAAGGTTCTGCTCCGCAATATATGCGATAGCGGCATGCTCTCTCTTGCCCCAGGCAGAGGCATCATTGACATTGGCACTGAACAGAAGCGCAGCGGCTGTTCCGAAAAGAAGAATCCTTGATCCGATCATAATTATAGTGTTATAACGTTACCGACAAAGTTAATGCATTTGCTTAAATTTACAGCAAATAATGTAACCTGGCAAAGAGAAATTCGGTCAGTCGCTCAAGAAACTTGAAGGCCCTATATAGGAAAAACAGATTTCATCATATTGATTAGTTTTTGTAAGTTTGCAGTATGGAAAAGATTGTGATTATCGACTCCTGCATGAGAGAGGTGTCCAGGACAAGAAGGATTCTTGAGGCGGCGAGAGAGGAGCTTTCGACGAGATATGATATTGAAACTATTGATGTCAATGCAGTAGGGCTGCTGCCGGTAACGCCGGAAATGCTTAGGGAGAGGACCGCAGGCATTGTTCCTGAGGCGACCGTGGCATTGGCTCGGAAAATCGCGGAAGCAGACAGGCTGGTCGTGGCGGCGCCGTTCTGGGATATGAGTTTTCCGTCGGTGCTGAAGGCGTTTTTCGAGAACATGTCGCTATATGGGGTGACATTTACTGACAACGGAAGCACATGCACAGGGCTCTGCAAATGCAAAAAGGTGATGTACATCACCACGAGGGGCATGAACATCGGAACCGGAAGCCTGCAGGAACAAGGGAGTCCATATCTCAGGGCATTGTCCACACTATGGGGCCTGGGCGACGTCATCACTGTAGCTGCGCACAATCTGGATTACCTCTCCACTGAAGAAGTGGAGGAGAGAATCGCTGAAGCATCAGCCCTCGCAAAAGCGCTGGCACTTACATTCTAGCGGTCAATTTTCCGACAAACAATCACTTAATATACTGATAGGCAAGACGTTCCGTACCGTTCCAGCAGCGGATGACGCCACAGTAGCGGAAGCCTTCCTTGAGGATGGCCGCCTGCATGACTTTGTTGTCGCTGTGGGTGTCGATACGGATGCTGTCGTAGCGGGTCAATGCAAAGTGAAGAGCAATGTGAAAGATGCGCTTAACCTCTCCGGATGACGCAATCCGGTGGATAGTGGCGTATGGTGCAGAGTCAAGCCATTGGCCTTCATCTATTTGCGCATAGGTAGGGTCTTCACCGCCGCGTAGGACGAAAGTGGCGACAACACGTCCTTCCGAGACGCAGACGTAGCTGTCCCCACTGCTGATATCATCCAAAATGAGCTCTACGCTCGGGTAGCCGTCTCCCCACTGGTCGGGATTGCCGGTGCTTTCCATGAAAAGCCTGGCGTGAGCGAAAATGTCTTTCAGACGGTCAATGTCCTCGGGCACGGATTTTCGAACAACAAGATTTTCACGTAGCATCGCTTGGCAGACTACAGGCTGTTGATGAAGTCGGTCATCTCCTGACGATGAGCCATTGCGCTGTGGAACAGAGCCATCTGGGCACGCGCGCGGACAAAGTTATGGTCGATGTACTTGGTCTTGTAATATGTGTCGCCGTTAAGATAGTCAGCGAGGAACCTCACAGCCTGCATAAACGGGAACATACATGCAGCATAAGGCAGATTCTCCTTCTCCACGTCAGTCAGGAAGCCTTTGGTGGACTCGATATATCCACGTGCGAACGCCTTGAAGATATCCATATTGAAACTGATCTTGGAAGTATCCGGCTCATCCTCAGGCGCGGTATTGGCCGCAGTGCGCAGGAAATCACCGAAATCCGAGAACACAAAGCTCGGCATCACAGTATCCAAGTCGATGACACACAAGACGTTGCCATCCTTGTCGAACATCATGTTATTGACCTTGGTATCGCAGTGGCAGATACGTTTAGGCAGCTGCCCGTCGCGATACATACGCTCCGCCTTGCACATCTCTTCACTGTGCTCGTCGATATCATCCAGCATTGCCACTACCTCGTCACTGTGGTCAGGGTCATCAGCAATCGGCTCTCTTCCATCACCATCTTCCGGTTCGTCAATCCTGCAGCGGCAGTCATTTTCCACAGCGTCGATAAGCTGAGCCATACGGAGTTCCATATTATGGAAATCAGGAATTGTCTCGCCGAGTTCGGTATCGAGGTCAGAAAGCATTGACTCGAAATTACCGAAAGCCTTGCCGGCACAGTAAGAATACTCCGGATTTACAGTCTCGTAAGTGTAGGCGTCAGGAATGAAAACAGACACTCTCCAGAACTTTCCGTCCACCTCAAGATAAGTCTTGGCTGAGTCCTTCAAAGGGATAAATCTCAACACTTTACGGTCAATGTCATTTTCCCCTGCCTCGACAAGTTTCTTGCGGATGTGGAAAGTTACAGCCTCGATATTGTTCTGAAGCATGTCCACATCCTGGAAGATGGCATTGTTGATCCGCTGCAGCACATAGTCAGGCGCATCGCCGGCTGTGGTCACCTTGTAAGTGTCATTGATAAGTCCGTTGCCGAGAGGCTTGATTTCACTGATTTCGCCCTCAATCGTGAAATTTCCCAGTATAGTATTCAATTCGTTCATTATTAGTTTATTATAATTATTTCCAATATTCGTAAAACAGGGTTATAGACTCAATTCCCGCATAGAACTGACGGAGCAGATAACTCTCGTTCGGAGAGTGGATGGTGTCACGTTCCAGACCGAAGCCCATCAGCAGAGGGTCCGCACCGAGAATGTTCCTCATGTCCGCAAGCACACAGATACTGCCGCCGCCACGACTTGGAACAGGCTCAATACCATAGACTTCCGTCATCGCACGGGATGCTGCCTTGTAAGCCGGAGAAGTGATCGGAATCAGGAATCCGTTGCCCGCCTCCATCTTCTCGACGCTGACCTCGACATAAGGAGGCGCTATCGCGAGGATATGCTTTGCAGCCAGGTCAATGATCTTGTCAGCCTTCTGGTTCGGCACGATGCGCATGGAGATTTTGGCATGAGCCTCTGACGGAAGCACCGTCTTGCTGCCTACTCCGGTGTAGCCGCCCCAGATTCCGCATACATCCAGACAAGGTCTGATCGCAGTACGCTCAAGCGTAGTGTAGCCCTTTTCGCCCTTGACTTCCTTGATGCCGATGCTCTCCTTATATTCTTCCATATCGAACGGCGCACGTGCGAGTGAAGCCCTGTCCTCAGCAGAAAGTTCCTCAACATCGTCATAGAACCCCGGAATGGTGACCCTTCCGTCCTTGTCTATCAATGACGAAATCATATCACACAGGGTATTTATCGGATTGGCCACAGCCCCTCCGTAATGTCCTGAATGCAAGTCCTTGTCAGGTCCCTTGACATTGACCTGAAGATAAGTCACGCCGCGCATTCCGCAGTTGATGGAAGGCACCTTGTCGGACAACATTGTCGTGTCCGAAACGAGAATCACGTCGCAGGCAAGCCTTTCCTTGTTAGCTTCGACCCAGGCCGGAAGATTCTTGCTGCCGACTTCCTCCTCACCTTCGAAGATGAATTTCACATTGTGCTTGAGCTGTCCGTTCCTGACAAGGTATTCGAAAGCCTTCACGTGCATAAAAGTCTGGCCCTTGTCGTCATTGGCACCGCGTCCCCAGATGGCTCCGTCGTGGATTTCCGGCTCGAAAGGATCCGAGTTCCATTTTTCGAGCGGTTCTGCCGGCTGCACGTCATAATGACCGTAAACCAATGCCGTCTTATATGTCGGGTCAATGGTCTTCTGCCCGAAGACTACAGGATTCCCTTCTGTCGGGAACACACCGGCCTCATCTACACCGGCCTCCCTGAGAAGTTCTGCATAACGTTCCGCACACTTCCACATGTCCTGTTTATTCTCCGGCTTCGCGCTGACCGAAGGTATTCTCATAAGCGAGAACAGTTCCTCGAAGAATCTGTCCTTGTTTTCCTCAATGTATTGCCTGATTCCGGCCTGGTCTGATGTCATATATCGAAAATTTAGTCGTTGTTTCCTATCTTCAAATCCGCCACAATGAAATAATGGTCACTCGGTAGAATGCCATTGACAGTATCCGTCAGCATCTTGCAATACACAGGCTGCACAGCACCGCGCATGAAGATGAAGTCGATTCTCGGCTTCGGTTTCTTATAATTCTCGCCCTTGAATCCCTGGAATGAATTCCGTTCAGGGATGCCGAGCGTCTCATAAGCGTCTTTCCATCCGGCCTCACGCAAAAATCCTGCTGCCGCCTTCTTCGGTCCGGAATTGAAATCACCGCACAGGATCTGCGGAAAATCCTCCGCATACTGCGAGGTCTCGCGAATAGTCAGCTTGGTCTGTTCCTGACGAGCCAGCTCAGTCTTGTGGTCCAGATGGATATCCATTATGCGGAACTCCACTCCTGTTTTCTTATCTCTGAGTCTCAGCCAGTTACAATGTCTCGCACGTGTCGTGTTCCATGAAAGGCTGCCACCGATAAGCGGATCTTCAGAAAGCCAATAGCAGCCGGAACCGGTCATTTCATACCTCGAAGTCCTGAAGAAAATCACATTCTTGCCGATGTAATGATATCCTTCAGTGTACGGATCCATCTCCGGCCCGGTAAAGCCGAATGAAGTATAGCCCTTGAGCTCCTTCTTCATATATGCATATGACTCATAGATCACCTCCTGCATACAGATGATGTCCGGTTTCTGCGAAAGAATCACGTCCCTGCAGACCTCCTTCCTGTTTTCCCATTGGCCCGGAGTATTTTCGTCCTCACTGAGTCCGGTAATTCTGATATTGCAGGTCAAGACCCTGTGCGTGCCTTTTTCCTGAGGAGCACGCACTATCTTGGCTGTCGCCGCTACTGTCATTGTCAATGCCAATGCAGCTGAAAGTATGTATTTCAATGTTTTCACGTCGGTTCAGTGTATTAAAGATGTGTGATTGTCGATTAGTCTCTGAGATACGCTCCGCTTTTACGCAGTTCCTTCCGGACTTCTTCCACATTGACCTTGGAAACAGGCACGCCTTCCTCGATTGCGATTCGGGCAGCTCTTCCTGCGCCCTCGCCCATCACCATACAGGTGGACATCACGCGGGCTGAAGCCATAGCCTCATGCGTCATCGAGGCACAACGGCCCGCAACAAGCAGATTCTCAACATTTTCCGGCACGAGCATACGATATGGAAGATCGTAGCAGTCCGGGCACCACATCATAGTGCAGTCGTCTCCGTGACTGTGATGGATGTCCACAGGATAACTTGCCACGCCTATCGAGTCGTCGAATTTTCGGCAGGAGAGAATATCATCCGCAGTCAGGACATATTTACCTTTTATCACACGGCTTTCACGTATTCCCATAAACGAAGCGACTTTGTCTCTCCAGGCATTTTCAAATCCCGGTATGAAGTCTCGCAAATACCTTTCAATTTCGTCGTTCTGTGTACGTGCAGTGATTTCACCATCCGTATAACTTTCCGGTTTCGTGGAGTCCACTCCGCAGACTCTGGACATATTGACCCAGATCTCATCATCCGCAAGTCCGGTAATGAGGATGGTCCTCGCTACAGGAATCGAATAACCCTTTTCGCGGGCTTCATTGATCTTGTTTCTGAAACCGACCACGATGAAAGGCCCTTCCTTGAACTGCTCAGGCGGCATCACGTCCATATCATACTCTTCGTGGTGGTTCACGATGGCATCACGGAGTTCAGGGACATTGACACCTCTCATGCAGAACATGAGTGTAGGAGGCTGCATTCCGCCGTTCTTGTCGCCCTTGTGGCATTCCACACCTGCACGGTAAGCCACATCTGCGTCACCTGTACAGTCAATGACGGTTTTCGCAAGAATCGCTTCACGGCCTTCCTTGCTCTCGACTATCACGCCCTTCACCTCATTGCCCTCCTTGATGACATCTGAGCAGAAAACGTAGAACAGAATTTTCACGCCTACTTCCTCGAGCATTCCGAGAGCCACATCCTTTACCTCTTCCGAGTCAATGATGGTCAGGCTGACGTGATTCTTGCAAGGCTTATGTTCAGACGCCTTGCCCTTCGCGCGCAATCTGTCGATAAGCATCTGGGGCAGGCCTTCGACTACCTGATTTCCCTTCCTTCCGAGGAAACCCAGAATCGGGAGACCGATGGTGAGATTGCCACCTACATATCCCCTGCTTTCTATAAGCATGACTTTCAACCCCTTACCGGCCGCAGCCCTTGCTGCCATAATTCCGGAAGGGCCTCCGCCGACAACCAGAATATCTACCTCATCTTTCACCGGAATGTCTCTTGCCGGCTCTTGGACAAATCTTACCATATCTTGATTATTAATAACAGGTCTTGCCAGCACACCGCTGACAAACTGCTAATTTAACTATTTTCCGCCTAAAACGTATAAGTGAGCCCTTAAAAATTACGCAGGAAATCCACAGCAACAGCGGCAGCTTTCAGACGGATTCCTCTGGAAAACAGATGGTCGGCATGAGGAATGACATGAATCTGAGCCTGCGGCAATGCCTCCTGCAGTTTTTCGGAAAGATTCAGCTCCACGATCCTGTCCCTTTCACCCATCAGGACACAGACAGGCCCCTTGTATTTGGCTATTCTTTCAAATATCCCCAAATTCTGCGCTGTGGTGAAGTAAGACCGCGAAAGCCTTGAGCCCCAGACTTCCACAAATTCAGGAATATTGACCGGATCGAAAGTCTCGATGGCGACACGCCCGGCCCTGGAATCCAGTTCAATGTTCACTGCCGGAGCCAACAGGACCAATGCTGAAATTGACGGGTCCTCTGCAGCTGTCATCAATGAAACCAGACCGCCCAACGAATGGCCGCAGAGCACGATACGTCTGTCCTTGTAGTGTGCGACAACATCCTTCAAGTCATCCACTTCCGTAAGCGGAGTCATTTCAGTGATATCGCCGCTGCTGAGTCCGCTTCCACGGAAATCGAAACGCAGCGTATCATATCCGGCCTTGTTGAGACTGGAGGCAAAACCCATAATCGGATTCTGCCTGCAGTTCATCATCAGTCCGTGGCACAGTATCACCAACGGCTTCTCTCCACGCCCGGAGTCGTCATCCGGGCACATTGATTCAGAAGCGTCTCCTTCTGTATATATGGCGAAGATATCTCCCCGCGGAGTAGGAATAGTCAGTTCCATTTCGTTCATTATCTGCGGCCGAAGCCCACTACAAGTCCAGCCTTGGCGATTATACCCGGCTGAGGCACATTGCCATAGTCGAAATATTTGTGGTTCAGCACATTGTTCACCTCGGCGTATATATTATAGGAAATTCCGCGACGCACCTCGCTCCATGATACACGTGCATCGACCAATGAATATGGACGATACGGCACCATTCCCTTGGACACCTTGTTCTCGAAGAGTTCATAATTGCCTTCCCTGTCCTGCCATCTCCACGAAGCATCAGCGCACAAGCCCTTCCAGATATGGAAACCGGCCTTCACCACCACCTTATATTTAAGGTATTCCAATGCATATTTAGACTGCACATCCGCTCCAAGTTTCTTGTCCTGGTCAATGTGGCTGAACGCGACATCCAGATTTTTCAGGAAGAAATCATCACGGACAAGCAAGGCCGGGAAATCCACCCTTGCGGAAAGTTCCTGACCGAAGGCATTGACCCTGGTATAATTGCCAGAACGCCACTCTGGATTGGCCCCTTCCGACAAGTCCTTGGTCCAGTCAATCATATTGCGTCCCATATTGTAATACACTGTCAGAACGGCATTTAGCCATGGCCTCGAGAATTTCAGACCGCCTTCCACTGACTGCATTTTCTCTGCCTTCAGATTCTTGTCGGCCTGATGTCCGCCCACGGAATAATACAATTCCGTAAAAGTAGGCATTCTCAATGAAGAGTTATACGATGCATACACCTTCCAGTCGCCCCAAAAGCGGTAACTCAGATTCACTCCCGGATAGAACTTGAAAGGCTCGTCATTTCCGGTATTCTTCACCGCCGCCACACCTGCCGTAGCCGCCAGATTGCGGTATTCGTAACTGTGTTCGAGATAGATACTGTAATTCGTGCGCCTGAGCCCTTTCTTGTACTCGGCCTTCCCTACTTTCTTGACAGACTCGAGATCCTCACCAAGATTGGTACTGATAATGTCTTCATCTCGGACATCGACACCGAGCGCGGTCTTGCCTGCCACGGTCTCTATCCAGGCCGTCAATCCTCCGCCTAAAACACTGGTACGGTGATAGTTGAACGGGACTTTGGATTCATCGCCGCGTACAAGTTCGAACCTGTCCTGACCACGGTTCCAGTAGAATTCAGGCCTGAGTTTCACAAAACCCTTTGTCTGGGCCTTGACAGCTACGAAAGACTTGAACGTATGCTCGAACTGGTTGTCGAACTTGGCGCTGTAGAATGTATTGGAGCCGAAATTGCGCAGACTTATGCCGGTAAACCAGTCCACATCCGCCTTTGCAGAAGTGAAACCTCCCTGATAATAAGCCTTGACCGTCTCATAATCGGTATTCAGGCCCCCGTCAGCATTGCGGCTGAAACCGTCTGAGCGCAGATAACTTGCAGAAATCTGGTTCGAGACTTTTCCCGTGACGATGCCCAGACGCGCTCCGCCATTGAAATAACCATAGGAGCCGCCTTCGACATGCGCCGCAACTTCCTTTCCCACAGGCTTTTTCGTGACAATGTTGATGGCCCCGACAAGGGAAGACGAACCGTAAGCCACGCCTGCCGGCCCGGAAAGGACCTCGATATGGTCAATGTCATTGACATCAAAAGGGAAATCTACTGCATTGTGGCCGGTCTGCGGGTCGCAGATATTGATGCCGTTAAGGAAGACGGCCACCTGGTCGCTCGTACCGCCGCGCATGGAAATATCCGTCTGCGCGCCCATGTCGCCTCGCTGCCGCACGTCGATGCCTGCCACATATTTGAGCACGTCATTGACACTTACCACCGGCAGGGACGCCACCGCCGTGCTGTCCAGCAATGTCACGATTCGTGTGCTCTTGCCCAATGCCATAGGCACTCTCGCCCCCGTGACCGATACTGAATCCAGCACAATGTTCTTTTTGAATGAGTCTGAAAGTTCTGCTGAAAACGCAGAAAAATGGTTTGACGAAATCATCGTCAAGACTGCCAAGAAACGGCAAATCCGTGTTCGTTTCATAAAAAAATCTATAGTTTTGTAGTTATGACGCGCCAAAGTTATAAAATTTCGCGGAATATCTGTGAAATAACGGAACACGGACCGTCAAGATTCTTTCACTTTTTCGAGATAGGTGACACGGTTGCGGGCAGCTGATTTGCGCAGATTGCAATCCTTAATGCCGATTTTACCGGCTGCCTGGTGCGACTTGCGGTACAGGTACTTGTCCAGACGACGGGCCTGCGAACGGGTAAAGACATTGTTGCCAGCCTTTTCATAATCGCGTATATTGTCTGCGAGAGTATCCATGCGGGCCATCAGTTTATCCTGCTGTTCCACGGAGAGTGGTTCGCCGGATGTAACAGCCTTTGAACATATGATATTGTAATAACGTCTGGCAATGCGCTTGAATTCTGCATCTATTTTATCTTTCCTTATGCGGATTTCTCCTTTTCTACGCATCTCATACCCTACGAATGCTATCCATTCTGAAGCATCTCCTTCCCCTTTTCCCCACAAATAAACATTCTTTGACTTCTGCCTCCAGAAATCTGAACGTGTTTTGACGCCATTCTTGCATTCGGACACATTTTTTCGGAGATGCGGAACCAACTTACAGTCAATCAAGCCTTTATAATATGCTTCCAGGTACCTGGCGCATTGATTCCTGTCAGTATGCAGCAGAAGGATATCATCACAATACCGAATAAAAAGGCGCTGTTTATCTACGGGTGAGACGATCGGCCTGTCCACCACGCGCATAACGACATTGACAATGATTCCGGAAAGGGCGCCGCCCTGAGGGATTCCCAGTTTTCCGGAAGTCTTTGCAGCTTCGAAATCGTCCTTTTTATAACAGCCCGTAGAGATGAATTCTTTTTCGCTTACCCATTTGAAGCGACAGACCGGGTCAGGTGTCGCATCAGTTTTCCAACGTGCAGTCTCTATTGCCCAGAATTGCGCGTCATCATTTTTCATCAGCACGTGGTCGGGATAGTTGTAGGAAGCCAGATACTTGCGGATAATACTGCGCAGCGCATCGAAATCAGAATCGGCAGCTCCGGTTCTCTTCTTTGCCTCTTCGAACAGGTCCTCAAAATATTCAAGTATGACGTCGTGATTCAGGATATCATAGAATTTCTGGATATCACACTCCCCCACGTAGATTTGACAGTCATTGTTCCGCTTCCGATAGTCGGACACCAGATCAATGGCATCCATGAAATCAGGAACTTTATATTCATTGTCACTGACACGCTGTGTCGCACGCATGAACAGCATATTGTCATGAAAATATCTATCGAACTTGTCCAAGATATAGTGATATGTCAATGCCAAGACAATCTTCGTCCTGAGGTCTGAATATTTGCATATCGGACGGTAGATGAAGTCTTTTGTTTCCGGATCCTGTTCTTTGAACTTTGCAAGTATCTGCGGCGACTCCAGCGTTATATTTTCCGGATGGGCAAAGCAATCTTGTACGGAGCGGACAAACGCCTGAAGATTTACCACCCAATCCGCTTCCGGCATTGACGCCATGTACTTTTTGATTGCCTGACATACCCGCACGGATGCGCGCTTCTTCCTTGATGTCCATCTGGCAAGTCCATGAGTCGCTTTCTTGGGGAGTTTGCCGCGGCCAGGATTGTGCCATAAGCTGTGTGGAGGGCACATTGACCTGATCTGATTGAAGAGTATGTCATTCTTGAACGGGTTGGAGGGACCTCCATTCTTGGCAGTGTATTTGCCCCGTTCTTTGGCAATCAAACGAATGATTCTATCTTCTGTCGCGTATGCGGCCAGGTTTTCAAATGACGACATTTGCATTGTTCTAAAAAAAAGAACTGCCCGGGCAGTTGCCTGCCCATCTCTCGTTCTTAATCGATGGCCACAGAGCCCTTACGGACATCCGTAGCAAACAGGGACTCGTCAAGCTATTCATCATGGGACGCATAGATCGTCACCATGCCCGTGAATGAGCGGAGGTCAAATAAAAAAAAGGAACGATATACGTGATGGCAACAAAAAATCCGTAAATTCATAAAATACTGGACTTTAAGTGAAAGAATCCTAAGTTTAAGATGTATAATACAATGGACATCCATAGACTTAGGATTTTTGTTATGATAAACTTCGCCAAATTCAACTCGCTCGTAGAGATAGCGCTGTGTTTCGATACTCCAAAGAAATGCAAGGAAGCCATCGCCCAATCACGTTGGGCAGACGGTGATGTGGTCTGCCCATATTGCGGTAAGCACCACTGCTACACCCGCAGCGACGGCAGGTATATCTGTGGCAAGTGTCACAAGAGTTTTTCCGTCTTAGTGAGAACCATATTCGAGAACACCAAGATAAGCCTCGTCAAATGGTTTATGGCGATGTACTTAATCAGCAACCACAAGAAAGGCGTATCGTCACACCAATTATCCCGAGACCTGAACATCACGCAGAAGACAGCATGGTTCATTCTCCATAAGGTGCGAACTCTTTTTGCTCAGGATGATTCCGGCGCACTTGAAGGTGAGGTGGAATTGGATGAAATGTATCTCGGCGGCAGGGAGACCAACAAGCATGAGTGCAAGAAAACCGCAAATACTCAGGGACGTTCCATCAAGACCAAGACTCCCATATTCGGCATGGTTGCCCGCAAGGGCCTTGCCCATGCCTTCGTGGTAAAAGATGCCAAGTCGGAGACACTTAAGCCATACATTCAGCAGTTCTGCGCAGACAATGCTCACCTGTTCACTGATGAGTTGATATCATATTCCGGTCTTGGCAAGATGGGGTATGCACATGATGTGATCGAGCATGGTAAGAAGCAGTTCTCCAATGGAAAAGGTATTACCACCAACAGCATTGAAGGCTTTTGGGGACCCTTCAAGCGCATGGTGTTCGGCACCTATCATTTTGTTTCCAAAGCATACTTTCAAAGGTACGTTGATGAGGCTATCTATCGCTACAATATGAGAGAAGCAAGTGAAACGTATCGTTTCTACGATATGTTCGCTAAGTCAATCGGAAATGTGACATACAGGGATGTTAAGATTCAAAAGGGGGCTTAAATGATCTTTTTTTGGATATTTAGGGAAGACAAACTATTTATAAGTAGGGATTGTCGTTAAATGTTTTCAATATGAGCGAAGCAGCGACCAATCCCTTCA
>OHEV01000202.1_pt1 | contig 41182 bp, 42 predicted proteins | sample 1567331 | NCBI WGS metagenome assembly OHEV01 (sample SAMEA3879561, study PRJEB24766) | human gut metagenome | biome: human-associated habitat; feature: feces | place: USA | collected 1985/1987 | reverse complement strand
GCTCCTTTTTTCATTTTTGTTTATTTTGCCTATTGATTTTTCTTAGCAGGTTTCTATTATATCACTGTATCATTAAAAAATCTAGTATGGTCTAAAGATCAAGCAGGGGCGAACATCGTTTACCCGATTTTTTATCATAATTGTTTTATGCGGTGCAAATATGTCGCATTAACAAAAAGTGTAGCGTAAAATGCCCGTCACGGCGAGTGACCGCCCCTACATAATTATTTGTGCGGCACTGAATTTTAGTCCTCTGCAAAAAGTGCCTTAGCTTTTTCGGCACTGTAATAATGCTCAAGGTGCTCTTCGTCAACACGGTCAAGCTCTGATTTCGGCAGGGTGGAAAGCAAGCTCCAACCTAGGTCGAGAGTTTCGTCTATGGAACGGTTCACGTCAAAGCCTTGGTCGATAAAATGCTTTTCAAAAAGCGTGCCGAATTTCAGATAGGCTTTATCGGTATCGGAAAGCTCTTCTTCGCCGATAACAGAGGCAAGACTTCTTGCGTCCTGAACCTTTGCATAGGCGGCAAAAAGCTGGTTCGACACCATTTGGTGATCCTCTCGTGTATAGCCCTCGCCTATGCCGTCTTTCATAAGACGTGAAAGGCTCGGCAGGATTGAAACGGCAGGATACACGCCTGTTTGGTCGAGGTTTCGGTCGAGAACTATCTGTCCCTCGGTGATATAGCCTGTAAGGTCAGGGACAGGGTGGGTGATATCGTCATTCGGCATGGTGAGTATCGGTATCTGCGTAACAGAACCTTTTGCACCCTTTACAATGCCTGCTCTTTCATAGATAGACGCAAGGTCGGAATAGAGATAGCCCGGATAGCCTTTTCTTCCCGGTATCTCGCCCTTTGATGATGAGAACTCTCGCAGTGCCTCGGCATAGGAAGTCATATCCGTGAGGATAACGAGAATGTGCATATCGTGCTCAAAGGCAAGATACTCGGCACAAGTCAGGGCACATCTTGGGGTGAGGATACGCTCTATGATAGGGTCGTTTGAAAGATTCAAAAACATTGCGACCCTTTGCAAAACGCCTGTTTCCTCAAAGCAGCGTTTGAAGTAATCGGCGACGTCGTTTTTTACGCCCATTGCTCCGAAAACTATTGCGAAATCTTGTCCGTTTTCGTCGGCGATTTTCGCTTGCCTTACTATTTGCACGGCAAGCTTGTTATGAGAAAGTCCCGAACCTGAGAAGATAGGGAGTTTCTGACCTCTGATAAGGGTAGTAAGGGCGTCTATGGAGGATATGCCTGTATTTATATAGTTTCGAGGATATGTTCTTGAAACAGGGTTAAGAGGCGAGCCGTTTATATCACGGTATTTTTCAGGGAAGATATCTCCCAATCCGTCGATAGGCTTGCCTGCTCCGCTGAATATCCTGCCGAGCATTTCGGTAGACAATGCAAGCTCCATAGGCTTGCCCTGAAAGCTTGTGGTAGTATTTACAAGGGAAAGTCCTTTTGTTCCCTCGAACACCTGCAAGACGGCTTTATCTTCTTCCACCTCCACAACTCGTGCAAGGCGGCGTGTGCCGTCATCAAGCTTTATTTCTGCCATTTCGTCATAGGAAATGCCGCTTACATGGTCAAGTGCAACGAGCGGGCCGTTTATTTCGCTTAGTCCGATATATTTTACGTTCACGCTCCTGCACCTCCTGTCAAAGCCTCCATATCGGCTTTCATATTCTTTTCGTATTCATCAAAAAGCTCTATTTTATCGTTCGGTATATCATACTTGACTTTGATAAGCTTTTCTATCCAGCCGCAGCCTATTATCTTATCAACGTTCACGCCCTGTGAAAGTGCTTTCTTTGCAAGGGCATAGAAATCTGTGATAAGTTTCATCATGCGGTACTGCTTATCGAGTGGAACGTAGGTATCCTCTTTATGATAGGCATTTTGCTGCAAAAAGCCCACTCTTACGGCTCTTGCAGTTTCGATGAGAAGTTTCTGATCGTCAGGGAGGACGTCTGTACCCATGAGTTTGACTATCTCCATAAGGGTATTTTCCTCAACGAGGATATTTGATATCTCCTGTCTTATTTTCATGAAGTTCTCATTGACGTTTTTATTGTAATAATCGGCAAGGTCTTCTGCATACTCGGAATAGCTTGTGTTCCAGTTTATTGCAGGATAATGTCTTGCATAGGCGAGGGATTTATCAAGTGCCCAAAAACAGCGTACAAAACGCTTTGTGTTCTGTGTGACAGGCTCGGAAAAGTCAGAGCCTTGCGGAGAAACCGCTCCGATTATAGTAACAGAGCCTTCCTTGCCGCCCAGTGTTTCAACATAGCCTGCACGCTCATAGAACTCAGAAATTCGTGACGGCAGATATGCAGGGAAACCTTCCTCGGCAGGCATTTCTTCAAGTCTGCCTGATATCTCACGGAGAGCCTCTGCCCAACGTGAGGTGGAGTCTGCCATTATTGCGATATGATAGCCCATATCACGGTAATACTCGGCGAGGGTTATGCCTGTATAGATAGACGCCTCACGGGCGGCAACAGGCATATTGGAGGTATTTGCGATAAGCACTGTTCGGTCGGTGAGCGGTCTTTGTGTTTTCGGGTCGATAAGTTCGGAGAACTCTTCAAGCACCTGTGTCATTTCGTTTCCACGCTCGCCGCATCCTATATAGACGATGATATCTGCGTCGCACCACTTTGCAAGCTGATGCTGTGTCATGGTCTTGCCTGTGCCGAAACCGCCTGGGATTGCGGCTGTTCCGCCCTTTGCAACAGGCAGGATAGTATCAACGATACGCTGACCTGTTACCAACGGTTTTGTGATAGGCAGGCGGTTTTTGCATGGTCTTGATGTCCTGATAGGCCATTTCTGACAGAGGGTGAGTTCCTCCACTGCACCGTTTGGTGCTTTTATTTTTGCCACAACGTCGTTTATGGTATAGTCGCCGTTTTCGGCTGTCCATATAACTTCGCCGCCTTTTGACAGAGGGGAAAGCATACACTTATGCGTGATAAGGGGCGTTTCGGGGCAGGTGCAATATATATCCCCTGCAGAAAGCTTATCCCCTGTTTTCACGGTCATTTGGACGGGATACTTTTTCTCTGTATCAAGCGAGCTTACGTCTGCACCGTCGGCGATAAAAGCACCTGAAACTTCTTCAAGCTTTTTGAGAGGTCTTTCGATGCCGTCAAAGATGTTGTTTATTATTCCGGGACCGAGAGTTGCGGACATTGGTGCACCTGTTGAGATAACAGGCTCGCCGGGCATAAGTCCTGTTGTGCCCTCATAGACCTGAATGGTAGTAAAATCGGACTGCACTCTTATGACCTCGCCGATAAGACGTTTTTTGCCAACATAGACCATTTCCTGCATGGCAAAGCTTTTCGTATCCGCTACCTTTACTACAGGTCCGTTTACCGAATATATTTTATCCATATAAAAACTCCTTATTATCCCAGCACAAGCTCGGCTTTTTCAGTAAAGGCTGAACGCTGCTGCTCAAAGGCTGAATCAAAGGTATAGTCAAGGGCTATGCCCATATCGTCATAGACTGCGAGCACGCCGCCAAGTTCTATAGAATCTCTGCTTTTCACCTCAAAGCCTGCAAGCTCAGGGGCAAAGGTCATATCCTCAGGGGAGAGATACAACACGCCCTTATGCTCAGGATAGGTCTGTTTGCATTTTTCGGCTTTTTCTTTGAGCCACAGTTTATATTCTCCGCTTGCTTTGAAAGCTGCAAGCCTATTTTTTACGCTGTCGAAAACGCTGTCGATAAGCTTTTCTCTATGGCAGAGCACATTTCTTTTAGCCTCAAGCTGTTTTGAGGATATTTCTCTGACGGCTCTTGCCTCTTCATTTTTATCTGCGGCGGCTTTCTTTGAATCTGCGAGGCTTTGTGCCTCTATTTTCGCCTGAGCAAGCTCCGTTTCACGCTGTTTATCCGCAGCCTCAGTTATGAGCTTTGCCTGCTTTTCGGCGTCCTCAAAGACTGCCTGCTTGAAACGCTCCAGTTTATTTGTCTGATTTTCCATTACTAAACTCCTATCAAAATCACAGCTTTATTCCCACTGCCTCTGCAAGATAGTGGGAAATGGTATCAGATATCTTTGATGAGGCATGACGGTCGGGTATTTCAACTATGAGGGGTGTTTCTCTGGTGAGCTTATAGTCATAGACCTTTTCTCTGCACTGCTTGACTGCAAGCTCCGTCATAAGCACAACGCCAACGTCTTTCATTTCCATGGCTTTATCAAGTGCATTTGACACCTCCTCGGAGGTATGGACGACCACGCCCTCGATACCTGAGAGTCTCATGCCCATTTGGGTATCTATATTATCGCTGATAAGATAAAATCTCATATTAGATGCCCAGTGCAGTGCCTACGTTTGAGATGATAAGGATAGCGATAAGAAGTCCATAGAGGGCGATACCTTCACCAAGGACAACGAAGATAAGTGCTTTTACGAAATTCTTAGGGTCTTCAGATGTTGCACCGATAGCGGCCGGTGCACCTGCTGCAACGGCTATACCTGAGCCGACGCAGGAAAGTCCAACGGCGAGGGCTGCTGCAAGGTAGCCAAGGCCTGCACCTGTTGAGAGAGCGGCTTTCACACCTTCTTCGCTGGCTGCGGAAACAAAGTTGCCAACAGGGACGATGAGTGCACAGAGCATTATGCCTGCAAACGCACAGAGGTTTCCTACGAAAGCACCTTTAGGGGACTTTCCGTTCTTTATTTTCTTTGCGGTGAAAATGAATGGCACACAAAGAAGTGCGACTGCTATAAGTGGCAGCAGAAAATAGATAAGCATAGTTGATTCCTCCAAAAAAATTATTTTAGTCTTTCAAGACATTGTTTTACGTTGGGTTTTACGGATCAAATTGTATGGGGTGCGGATAATGGCGTTGGGTAAAATGCCCGTCACGGCGAGTGACCGAACGATGTTCGCCCCTACACAAATGACGTAATCCCGTTTGTTTAGGTAACATTACGAATTAAAATGGTTTTACTCTGTTTGTGCGGTGAATTTTACACCAACAGGCTCGAATGGTTTTCCTCCGCCTTCATAGAAACGGGAGAATATCTCATAAAATTCAAGTCTGATTATCTGAATGGCAACTATCATTCCCTCCATTACCATTACAAACAGGTTGCCAAGCACAAGCACGAATGGCTGTGCGGCGGCGGAACACATTTCCATAAGGGTCATTACCACGAGCATCATGCCTGCGTGAGAAAGGACAAATCCGCCCACACGGAGAAATGACATGGTATTTGAAACGTAGCTGAGCAGGAACTCGAACATTTCAAAAAAGTTCTCGACGATAAAGTTGCCAACGGTCATTTTTTCCTCGTCCTCAGACAGACGCCACTGTTTATACTTCACGGCGATAGAGAACGGTGTTCGGCAGAATATGCACACAAGCGGTATTACTATAAGGAAGATTATGAACGGAGCGGACATGACTTTCACATCGAACATGAGCGTTCCAACGAGGCCTGCTGCCACGGAGCTATAGAACACAAGTCCTGCGATACCGTTACAGCCGAAAATGGCTTTTTCGTAGTCCTTATTTTTAAAGCCGATATAGATATTCAGTATCATCGAGATAACGATAAGTGCAACGCCTATTGCAACGGCGGTTATCAAGATAAAGTTCGTTTGCTTGAAAACCTTTAGAGGCAAAAAGTCAAGTCCTATATTCTCAAACACTGGGTCTAAGAGCTCTTCATAGCCAAAGAATGAGCCATAGAGAGAACCGAATATCATACTTGATATTCCAAGGCGTGTGACCAAGCCGCTTGTTTTTGCCCCCAGCTTTTTCTTCAAGGCAAGTCCGCCAAGGACAATAAGAAGTCCTTGACCCAAGTCGCCGAACATTATGCCGAAAAGCAGGGTATAGGTTATTGCCACGAAAGCGGTCGGGTTATAGCCTTTATACTCAGGCAGACCGTACATTTCCACAAGCATTGTGAAAGGTCGGGTCAGGAAATTGTTTTTAAGCACTGTAGGCGGTTCGCAGGAGGCGTCTGCGTCAGGCGGCAGGTAGACCACTGACACTGACCGCATATTCGAAAAGAGTTTATCAAAGCGGTCTTTTTCCTTTTCGGGGATAAAGCCTTTAAGATAAAACTTATCGTTAAGGGCGGCTGCGTTTCGCCGCAGTTCAAAGGTATCATGTATAAATCTCAGCTTTGAGAAAGCTTTTTGCAGTTCAGGCTCAGCCTTTGCGGCAAGCTCGTTTATCTGCTCGGTGATTTTTGCGTTTTCAACGGTATCGGAATCTATGGTCTGTTTCAGCTTTTCCAGAGCCTCATCGGCATCGCCTGAAACATAGGACGGTATCCGTATCCTTTCAAAATACATTGAGCGGAAGATATCATCAACACGCTGTTTATCACGTTCAGGGACGAAATACATTCCCCAGCAAAAGCTTTTTCCTGTTTCAAATGGGACAAAGAAGAAATTCTCGTCATAATAATCAAGCTTTGCAAGGTTATCCACCGGCAGCTTTCCGATACGGACGGAAACATACTTCATTGAGAAAAGTTGCTTAAAGTCGCTGTGCATACCTTTCAGGTGGTCTATCTGTCTGACCGCTCCTCCCAACTCTGAGATACGCTGGGTAAGCTCCAGCCGCTTTGCATTAAGCTCGCTGAAAGGGGCATTATACTTTTCAAACACCGACTGAAAATCCTGCGGAGCTGACAGGTCGCAGTCGGTAAAATCGGTCTCTTTTAGAGTTATGCCAAGCTGTGTGGAAAGCTGGGCAAGCTCTTTCAGTGGACGGTCATACTCGTTTTTCTCGCTGAGCGGTTTCATTGCACTGTCAGGGGAAGAGCCGGCAGGCTCTATATGAAAGCAGCCGCTTTCGCAGCACCTTTTCAGGGTGGCGTCAAGCTCGTCCATTAATCCTGCTATATTCACAAGGGACATTTTTTCTATAGCCAATCACATTATCTCCTTTCCTGAGAAATCTACCGCTCAGGCGGTGGTAATGATAAGATCTTTTTCAACTGCCGACGGGTCGGCGTTATATCTTATCGTTTCGATTATATGCACGATATTAAGTACCTCTGTGCTGCACAGTTTCATAAAGGCATAGAGGGAAACCGGTGCGGCGGTGCTTTGGGCGAGGATATGAGAAAGATAGGCAAACTGTGAACTTCGGACTATACTTTCGATATACTCAGAGGACTGTTTTCCGCCCTTTGAATATTTTGATCTTTTCACCCATTCGAGCATATCCTCAGGGCTTTCAAGCTCATAATACTTATCAAGTCTTTTAGCTGAGCCTGAGGCTGTTTTTATTCTTATCTGCCGTTTTTTTATCTCCTCGGCGGAATAGCCGAAGAAGGCTTTCATACGGTAGGCATTTATTATATTAAGGCAGTCTATCTCTCTGCCTATCATTTCGGAGAGCTGTTTGCTCTGCATTTCGGAAAAATCGTGCTTTGCGGTATTCAAAAGCTCGGTATAATAGGCTGTTCTCAGCCTTAGCTCGCACTCGGTATAATCCGCAGAGCCGTCCTCAAGGGGCGGTATTTTCACGAGTATCTTATAATAAGGTGTATTCCTGAGTATCTTTAGCAGCTGTTCAAAGGATCCTGCTCTGCTCATTTCAAGGAGGCTGACCTTTGAATGTTTTATGACATAGCCCGGTAGGTCGTTAAGATAGGAATTATCAAGTCCTGAATTTATATTGTTTATCATGGACAGAATACATTCTATCTCCTTGCTTTTAATAAGGAAGTCATAAAAAGGCAGCTTATCAAGTTCCTGAAATCTGCACAGTCTCATATAGGTATTGAAATTCTCTCTTTGGAGAAGTTCCTCCACAAAACCTCTATGGACGGTATTAGGGTCAACGTCACGGAAGGCGTCTTTATATCTGGCTGAACGAGCGAGGTAGTCTGCTGCCTCGGGGACTGTTCTTCGCATGAGCATTTCATGATAGTTCTCCTTTGTGAACATTCTGCCGTGGATATATTTTATTTTCGCCACTGTTCCGTTGGCAGACCAGCTGTCAAGCATATTTTTTCAGCCCCTTTCACGGAGAATTTTTGCTCTACTTCGGAGAGATGATACTATCAAATATCTCATTCTCCCACTGAGTATGTTTTTCTTCAAATATTTTATCGAGAGCCGCTGTTTTTTCGTTTTGTGCGGCGGTTATTTTTTCGCTTTCGGCGTTTATACGCTCTGTGACCTCACGGGCTTTTTCATTTTTATAGACCTCGGCGTCACGGCTGGCGTTCTCTTTAAGCTCGTTTATTTCTTTCACGGTCTGCTCAAGGAGCTGCGTGCTTTCCATATCTGCTTTTTCAAGCTTGCCTGCGGCGGCTTTATCAGTTTGCAGTATCTCTGCTATCATATCCATTATATATAATTCTCCCCTTTCATTCGGGATAGTTTCATAACTTTAATTGTACACCTTTTTGTCTTAAATAGCAAGTTTGGTGGGTGATAGCCGAAACTATTTGTGCACTTTGTACTATCTATATGATGTTTCTTTGGATAAATTGCTCTATGTGTAATAATTTTAGTCAGAATACACATTTTATTTTGCCTTGGATAGGGAAAATTAGTTGAATATCTGCGGTCAGGTCACTTGACAAAAGGGGGCAAAAGTGGTAAACTTGTATGTATCACACACACATCTGTATTTTGGAGGTGGACTAAATTTGGAGAACGGGCAAAACAGACTTGTTATTGTAAGCTCTGACGTTCTGCCTGACATTGTGCTCAAGGTACTTGCTGCAAAGCGTATGAGGGCACGGGGCGAGGTATCGACTTCTTCTGAGGCTTGCCGCAAGGTGGGGATATCGAGAAGTGCATACTACAAATACAAGGACTCCGTATTCAACTATGAAGAGCAGCTCACAAACAACATCGTTTCGGTATACTGCATACTGAGAGATGAAAAGGGTGTGCTTTCCTCCATTATATCACGGCTTTACGAGCTGAACACGAATATTCTGACAATAAACCAGAATATTCCTATCGACTCGGTGGCGACGGTGACGTTCTCGGTACGGTTCGAGCATGACGCACTGAGCACAAATGTGCTGACAGAGGAGCTTTCCAAAGTTCCTGGCGTTGTGGAAGTCAAGATAATATCGGGCGAGTAAAAGTAAAATAAAATTTGAACATTATATAATTTATTAGGAATGAGGATTTTTTATGTGTAAAGTAGCAGTTATCGGTTATGGCGTTGTAGGCTCAGGCACGGTGGAACTTTTTATGAAAAACCGTGAGTCTATCTCAAAGAAAGTTGGCAAGGATTGCGACATCAAGTACATTCTTGATCTGAGAGATTTCCCTGATTCTCCGTTTGCGGACAGAATGATAAAGGATTTCAACATCATTCTCAACGATGATGAAGTAGAGGTAGTAGCTGAGGTAGTAGGCGGAACGACATTTGCTTATGACTACACAAAGAAACTTCTTGAGCACGGCAAGAGCGTTGTAACTTCAAACAAGGCTTTGGTTGCGGCAAAGGGTGCTGAACTTTTGAAGATCGCAAAAGAGCACAACTGCAACTATCTTTTTGAGGCGAGCGTTGGCGGCGGTATCCCTATTATCAGACCTTTGAACAAGTGCTTGGCAGGAAACGAGATACTTCAGATATCCGGTATCCTCAACGGAACGACAAACTTCATTCTTACAAAGATGATAAAAGATCAGATGTCATTTGACGACGCACTGAAAATGGCTCAGAAACTTGGTTATGCTGAGGCTGACCCTACGGCTGACGTTGAGGGTGAGGACGCTTGCAGAAAGATATGCATACTTGGTTCACTTGCATACGGCAAGCACATTTATCCTGAAATGGTACACTGCTCAGGCATAACAAAGATAACTCTCGATGACGTTGAATATGCTGCAAACGCAGGATATGTTATAAAGCTTATCGGCTCGGTAAAGAAACTTGATGACGGAAGAGTGAGTGCTATCGTTTGTCCTAGACTTGTGCCAAAGTCAAATCTTCTTGCGTCTGTTGACGATGTATACAATGCTATCAGCGTAACGGGTGACGGTGTTGGCGACGTTATGTTCTACGGACAGGGTGCAGGCAAGCTGCCGACGGCATCTGCGGTAGTGGGCGACATTATCGACTGTCTGAAACATCATCACAGGGTACTGGCTCTCACATGGGACGATTGTGATGACAAGAACTTTGTTGCACCTTACAAGGACATGGACGTTTCTATGTATGTTCGCATAAAGGCTGAGAATGCTGAGGCTCTCAAGTCCTCTATTTCTGAGATGTTTGGCAAGCTTATGTATATCGAGCGTTCAGGCAGAACAGAGAACGAGCTTGCGTTCATCACGCCAAACATGAAAGAGGCTGACATTGACGCAAACCTTACTATTCTTTCACATTCCGCTGAGATCGCAAGCAAGATAAGGATATACTAAAAACTACAAAACCACGCAAATGACGTAGATACGTTGTTTTGTGTAGGGGCGACCTGAGGTCGCCGCTGATCGTTAGGTCATTCAAAAAAACCGGGGCGGACTTGATGTCCGCCTTTTTTATAAAGGAGTTTTTCACCATGATAAAAATACAGATACCTGCAACGTCGGCTAACCTTGGTGCCGGATTTGACGCACTGGGTCTTGCACTTACATACTACAACTACATTGAAATGGAAGAGCATGACACCTTAGACATAACTGCGGCGGACGGTTTAGACATTCCCACTGACGAAAAGAACCTTATTTACATATCTGCAAAGGACCTTTTTGCGGTCTGCGGAAAAAAGCTTGAGGGACTTAAACTTATCCAGACGAGCAATATTCCAATGGCAAGGGGACTTGGTTCTTCCTCTGCCTGCATAATCGCAGGACTGGTGGGAGCGAACAAGATGCTTGGCGACCCTCTCACGAAGGACGATCTTGTTGACCTTGCGGCTCAGATAGAGGGACACCCTGACAACACTGCTCCGGCACTGCTGGGAGGGATCGTTACGGCGGTATTTGACGGAAGAAAGGTACACTGGGTAAAGCAGGAGGTATTCACAAAGCTGAAATTTGTGGCGATAATACCTGATTTTGAGCTGAAAACAGAAGAGGCAAGGGCTTGTTTGCCTAAGGAAGTTTCACACAAGGACGCAGTTTACAATCTTTCCCGTGCGGCACTTTTCTCGGCGTCTTTGCTTACGGGCAAGTTTGAAAATCTTAAAACGGCTGTTGATGACAGACTTCATCAGCCTTACAGAATGAAACTTATACCGCACTGCTCGGAGGTATTTGACATTGCTTACACTCATGGTGCATATGCGGCATACATAAGCGGTGCAGGCCCTACTATCATGGCTATTGTGGACGAGAGCAATCAATATTTTGCAGGCAAGATGAAATTCTCCCTTGACAACGCAGGGCTGAGAGGCTGGCAGGTAAAGGAATTCCGCATTGACAACGAGGGCACAAAGCTTATATGACATACAAGTGGGGATACAAGACCCCTGAGAGTTTTGACGATATGATGATGTGCGGTGAGGGGGAATTTCTCACGGGGCTTTGGTTTCAAGGTTCACGGGACGAGGCAAAGCACTGCACGGACGTTAAGGAAAAGTTTCTGCCTATATTTGCGGAGTTATGCAAATGGCTCGACGCATATTTTAGCGGCGAAAAGCCTGATTTTGTGCCGAGATACAAGATAGAGGGGCAGACGGATTTTCGCAGGCTCGTGACGGAGATAATGAACGAGATACCTTACGGCGAGGCGGTCACATACGGTGACATTGCTACTAAGGCGGCAAAAAGGCTTGGAAAAGAGAAGATGTCGGCACAGGCTGTTGGCGGAGCGGTAGGGAGCAATCCTATTTGCATTATAGTGCCTTGCCACAGGGTAGTTGGGGCGAATGGAAAGCTCACGGGCTACGGCGGCGGAATAAAAAACAAGGCAGCGTTGCTCAAGCTGGAGGGCATAAAAATATGAACAGGTGCGGCTGGTGTGATCTGAAAAATCAGAAATATGTTGAATATCACGACAAGGAATGGGGAGTTCTCAGGACTGATGACAGATATCTTTTTGAGATGCTTTTACTGGAGTCATTTCAGGCAGGGTTATCGTGGGAATGTATACTGAACAAGCGTGAGAATTTTCGCAGAGCATATGATGATTTTGACCTTGAAAAGGTATGCAGTTACGGTGAAGAAAAGGTCTTGGAGCTTTGCGGTGACAGTGGGATAATAAGGAACAAGCTGAAGATAAGGGCGAGCATCAAAAACGCCAATATTTTCAGGGATATCATAGCAGAGCACGGGTCTTTTTACGGATATCTCTGCACTTTCACCGGTGGGAAAATCACATATGAAGTTGGGAAGGTAACAAACGAACTTTCGGACGGCATTTCGGATGATCTTAAAAGGCGTGGAATGAAGTTTGTGGGAAATGTTATCATATACTCCTTTTTGCAGGCGGTGGGGATTATTTATTCTCACGAAAAAGGCTGCGGGCTTTACAGAGAGGGGTAACAAGGCAGAAAAAAACCGTGGATACTGGGGTATCCACGGTTTTTGGTTATTGTATGTATATTTCATTGTTACAGCAAATAAGGTAATAAATTGTTTTCAAAAAAGTCTAGCATATCTCCGACATCTTTTGTATCTCTCCACATATAATAGTTTTTGGTATACTCTTGAAACCAATACGCTATTTCACGATTTCTCCTCGGATCACGTGTTATATCTCCAACGATAACCAGCCAAAATGGAAGTATTTCATCAGATAATCCACCTGTTTGTCTAATTTTTCTCAATAGACCAGGCGTAAAGTATTTGCAACTTCTTTCGTGTGCATTTCCTCTTCCCGCCTGCATACTTGTTGTTTCAACCCAACCATCTTGCCTTTTTATTTCACCAAATAATATTTTGCCGTTAGTCTTATTTCTAATTGCAAAATCCATACTTATTCCCCAAGAATACTTTGGCTTTCCATTTGCTTTTCTTTCAGTAACATCAACATTATAAATCTTAGACTGTACATCATCTGGCAGAGGATATGTGGAATAAATATCCCCAAATTCTTTTGGATGTCTATCAACTTGAAACTGGTTTGGATAAACAGCATCTAATGCCGTCTGAAGTGATATTTGAAAAAGTTCTTCTGTTTTTAATGCCTTTTTTCCACTAACAGTTTGCCAATTCGCTCTCTTTCTCAATTCCTGTGTTGCCATATTTCATTCCTCCTTATAAGCCTTTAAATAGTTCTTCCAAAGTTATATTAAAACCGTTTGCGATTTTTTCTATGTTTAACAAAGAAATATTTCGATTGCCAGACTCAACAGACGCAAAATACGTCCTATCCATACCAATAGACAATGCAAATTTTTCTTGTGACAATCCTCTCTCTTTTCGTAAATCTCGTATTTTTTCACCAAATCTTTTCTGCAACATAAATACACACCTCAATATCCATTTTACGTAATATATGACTTTGAGTCAACGGATTATAAGTAACAGTGAAACATTGCATCTGTTGACTTTAAGCAACAGATGTGATATAATTGCTAAAGATGATTTAAATTTATACTTTAGGAGAAATTCACTTAATGAAAGAAATATCCAGTTACTCAAAATACAATCCAGAGTCGAAACGGCGAAAAAAAATAAACCCGCTCTCCGAGTTATATCCAGCTCTTCCTAATAAAAAATATGATATTATTTATGCTGATCCTCCTTGGGACTACGGTGGGAAAATGCAGTATGATAAATCTAGCATAAAATCTGAAAACATTGGATTTGAACGTAATATTTTCATTAGTGCTGCAAATTTTAAATATCCTACACTTAAATTAAAAGAACTAGAAAAGCTTGATGTTCCCTCAATAGCAGCAGATAACTGCATTTTATTTATGTGGACGACTGGTCCTCAGTTTGCTAATTCGATTTTATTGGGACAGGCATGGGGATTTGAATACAAGACGGTTGCATTCGTTTGGGATAAGCAGATTCATAATCCTGGTAGATACACGTTATCTCAAACAGAGTTTGTTCTTGCTTTCAAAAAAGGCAAGTTTCCTACACCACGTGGTGCAAGAAATATCCGCCAGCTTATTTCCGTACATAGAGGGAAACACAGTGAAAAACCTTTAATCGTTATTGATGGTATTACCAAAATGTTTCCAACACAGAATAAAATTGAATTATTTGCAAGGAATAATTATATAGGTTGGGATAATTGGGGACTTGAAATTCCAGATCACAAAATAGAAATATCTTCGTTGGGCGATATAAACCATTGATTTAACACATTATACAAGGCAGAAAAAAACCGTGGATACTGGGGTATCCACGGTTTTTGGTTATTCTACAGATTTAAGTGCGTCAAGCATATCGACGTTTCTTACAAATCTATATAATTTTCTATAATGAGCCTGATACTTTCCTTTTGCTTTTTTGACAACTTACGGTAGTTGTTCATAAGAGCTGCCTCATCTTCGTTCAGGTCATAGCTTGATACTGTTTCCATGATGTGGTTTATATCGGTATGTCCCACAAGGTAATCCACGGAGGTATCAAAGTAATCGGCAAGCTTGATAAGGGTTTGGATATCAGGTTCTATCTTGTGATTTTCATATTTATTTATGGACTGTTGACTAACTTCTATGGTGTCGGCTAACTTTTGTTGGCTGACGCCTTTTTGGTTTCTTAGTTTTTTCAGATTCTCGACCATATCATCACCCCTTACTTCTATCATAACATCTGGAGGGAGTTAAACAAAACACTATATATTAGTCATTGACAACAACCTATAGTTGTGATATAATTATGGCGATAAAATGTATTTTTAGGGGGAGAAGTGTCTATGTTCTGTTCTAAATGCGGAAATCAGGTCAAAGAAAATGTAAAATTCTGTCCTTACTGCGGGGCGGCATTGGGTGATGAGCAAGCCGTTGAAGAGCAGCCTGCTGAACCTGAGGAGCAGGTGATATTACAAGATATCGAGGCTGCGGCGGTCAAAAAGGTATCAAAGGGCAAAGTGGCAGCTATTATAATTTTGATATTTGAAATAGCTCTCATATGCGGAGTTTTCATCTTTTTCAGCACCTACGATTTTGGTGGCGACAGTGGAAACAGCAGCGAAGTGACAAAAAGAACGAACTTTTCATACTCTTTGAACAAGGCAAACAAGAACGCTGAGCTTGCATATGGTGCGGTCAGGGAATATTTTGACGAAACTTTTCATATTGAGGACTCTATTGCACATGGAGAGTTTATTGGTGCTATCGATGTTCAAAATGGCAGATTGAAGGACGTTCTGGAAGATGTAATCGATGACGGATATATAAGGATACTTTTTCAATCGGAGGAGTATCATGACACGAGTTTTGTTCTTCAGTGGTGTGGGGATAAGTCAGGCAAGGAATTTGTGGGACAGTATCCTGATCCTATTGACAAGGAATATGAAAACGATGTAGTTTTCGGAAAGACCTTTGACCCTGATGATATTTGGAGAGCACAGAACGATTTTACCGTAAACTTTGAATCTTATTTTGATTATGAATACACCGAAAATGGAAATATCATAATCACAAAATATAAATATAAAGATGCTCCTAAAGATGTATATATTCCGGAATCTTATAACGGCAGCAAGATAGTAGCAATAGGCGAATTAGCTTTTAGTAATAATATCGGCAGAAACGACTGCCAAATTGAATCTGTAACGATACCGAGCAGTGTTAAAGAGATAGAATATTTTGCATTTGGCAGATGCAGTACTTTAAAGACGGTCAATATGGCGGACGGCGTTGAGATAATCGGTGTTAATGCTTTTTTGGACTGCGGTTTTGAAAAAGTGGAGCTGCCTGAGAGCGTTGAAAAAATAGGTCCTTGTGCTTTCGAAGGCTGTAGCAATTTGAGAGAGATCAATATTCCAAGCAGCGTTGATATCGGAGATTCTGCTTTCAATTACAGCAGTAAACTTGAAAAGGTTGACGCTGAGGACGGCTGGGACTTTGTATTCAGCAATCTATTCCATTTGCCTAGTATATTCTTTGACACGTTGATATTCTATGAGTATCTTTCCAAATTGATAGCTATAGGCATATTTGTTGTCACAGTAATAATAATGCTTATCATACGTCATCACAAAAAGAAAAAAGAGCGTAAAGCTACAATAATGCTCAATGAGGAAAACCACTCATAAAAATACAAAAAAGTAATTAAAGGCAATACCTCTGGGTCGTGCCTTGTGCGGTGTTGCCTATAAAATATTTTATAATTTTATAGGAGGATAACTATTATGAAAAAGAAAATTTTTGCGTTTCTAATGCTTGGGGTGATGGCTTTTCAGCTCACTGCTTGTTCTCTGTCACCTGAGTGCAAAGAAGACGGCTGTCACGAAACAGAAATTTACGATGACGGTTACTGCAAGAAACACTATTTTCAAAATGTTGAAGAGAACCTAAAACAAGATGTTAAGGGAATCTTCAATAACTAGGGGGTCGGTGAAATGAAATTCTTTGTTATCACGTTGATAGCATCTGTTTTGCTTTTCTTCTCCGGTCTTCTCCCTGACCTTACTCACGGGCTGATAGGTTCGGGATACATAGGCTTTGCAGTGGTAACATCTATTATCATTTTTGTTTATTCTATAGTTGCTATCTTCGTTATTGCTGTGAAGAAAAAGGACTGTCCAAATGCAGATGAAGTAAAGGCGTTTGAGAAAAAAGCAATTTCAATATTTCTCATAATACTGGCATACATTCTAGCATACAATTTGGTTGGTCCCTTTATAGGCAGAGGTGCTATCCTTTTGCTCATCTTGGTTTCTTTGATAGCTATTCCTTTTATTATACATAAAAGATATAAGAGCAACGAGAAAAAAGAGGCAAATAATGTTCTTGAACAGCTTTCTAACAGCTACTGGGAAGATAAAAAATAAAATCAGGAGGGATATATAATGTCAATACTTTCAGCGACAACAAGTATCTCAGCAGGATACAATTATATTTTGACATTGCTTATTGCCATAGTTGCTTTTATCGTGCTGATAATCTCAATCATCATGGTGGCGGCTCACAAGAAAAAGAAAGAGAACAAGGCTGCAATGCAGCTATTTGAAGATATCCAAAAAGATAGTTTGGAGAATAAAAAATGATAGCATTATGTATACTTTTGGCTTGTTTGAACCTGACTTTGCCTGTTTTGATGTTTTTGACCCGTGCAGGCAAGATCGGAAACAACCCTATAGATGATTCTCAATGGCAATTCAATGACAAGATATTTGATGTCATTCGCAATAATTTTATTGCAGACAAGCAGGAGATAATAGAGGGACTGCTTGGAAAAAAGTCTGTTCTTGAGATAATTTCCAAAAAGGACAGCAAGAATGGATTTTGCTTTTTGACAAATAAGGCATATTATTTTTTAGGCAGCGTTTATCAAGGTGCTTTAGGGTCAGTACACCACAAGGCGAACGTACAGCACAGGATAAATGCAGATGAATTAAAGGGCGTAAAAGTAAAGCGTATCTTTTTATACAGGACGCTGTTTTTCTTCCTGCTTTCTATCGCTATATTCGTTTTAGACGTTGTGGTGGATATCAGGATGTATTATAAGATGATGAACGGCACTGATGAAGAGAATGTCTTTACTATAATATTCATAATCACACAGATAATTTGTTTTATCTTGATATTTGCAAATCTGCTTTTCATGATATTCAAACGCAGGACGGTTCTGAGCTTTGAATTTGCATCTCTTGATATTTATTTCCCTGTTGGTATTCTTGGCAAGCAGGAAATAACGGATTTCTACAGGGCTGTCAGCAAGGTGCAGAGCATCACAAGCAGGCAGGTTAAGGCTGAGCCGGTCATGGCAAGTTATCATGACACGGCAAGTGCTACAGTTGGAAACAAGGTAGGACAGCTTAAAGAGCTTTCGGCACTTTTAGAGCAAGGAAACATCAGTGCTGAAGAATTTGCTGCTTTGAAAGCGGAGATAATGGGCGACAAAGAGGCTACAGTTATCTGCCCTGAATGTTCGGCGGAGATACCTTCCGATGCGAAATTTTGCAGGGAATGTGGGCACAAGATGTGATGAAAATTTTTACTGAGCATAATAAATAAAGACCGCCGCAGTGCATTTTATTGTACTGCGGCGGTTTATTGCTTTGTTTAGAAATGTGAGGGTTATTCCCACTCCACTGTTCCCGGTGGCTTTGAGGTTATATCGTAAACTACTCTGTTTACATGGTCAACTTCATTTGTTATCCTATTTGACACTCTTGCGAGAACGTCATATGGTATCTTTGCCCAATCGGCTGTCATGAAGTCGTCTGTTGTTACGGCTCTGATAGCTATAAGGTGGTCGTAAGTTCTGTGGTCGCCCATTACGCCTACGGTCTGAACGTTTGGCAGAACGGCAAAGAACTGGCTCAGGCTGCTTTCAAGTCCGCTTTTCTTTATCTCGTCACGGAAAACGGCGTCTGCGTCCTGCAATACCTTTATCTTATCTTCTGTTATCTCGCCGATTATTCTTACGCCAAGTCCCGGTCCTGGGAACGGCTGACGCCATACGAGTTCCTTTGGTATGCCGAGCTTTTCGCCGACTTTTCTTACCTCGTCTTTGAAAAGGTCGCCAAGAGGCTCTATAACGCCGTCAAAGTTGATATCCTTAGGCATTTTTACCTGATTGTGATGGGTCTTTATTGTGGCAGCGTCGCCCTTTCCGCTTTCGATACGGTCAGGATAGATAGTGCCCTGTGCGAAAAATCCGCCGTCTGCCTCTTCTCTTATCTTATTCCAGAACACTTTATAGAACTCTGTTCCGATAGTCTTTCTCTTTTCCTCAGGGTCTGTTATGCCCTTGAGTTTTTCGAGGAACTGTTTCTGACAGTTTACTCTCACAAATCTCATATCGAAAAGTCTTGTGAAAGTTTCCTCAACAAAGTCGCCCTCGTCTTTTCTCATCAGTCCCTGATCTACGAACACGCAGGTGAGCTGCTTGCCCACTGCACGGCTGATAAGTCCTGCCGCAACAGAGGAGTCAACTCCGCCTGAAAGTCCCAAAACTACTTTCTTATCGCCTATCTGCTCTCTCAGCTTTGCAACGGTGTTCTCGATAAAGTTATCCATTACCCAGTCGCCTTTGCAGCCGCAGACCTCATAGAGGAAGTTTTTCAGAATGACATTACCATACTCACTGTGAGTAACCTCAGGGTGGAACTGAACGGCATATATCTTCTTCTCTGCATTCTCCATTGACGCACATGGGCAGTCCTCAGAATGGGAAGTGATAACAAAGCCCTCAGGAGCTACGCTGACATAGTCGGTATGGCTCATCCATACTATGCTCTTCTCAGGAACGTCCTTGAAAAGCTTGCTCTCTGCGGAGGCTGTTATCTCTATCTTGCCGTACTCGCTCTTTTTACAGCCCTCTACCTTTCCGCCGCTCATCCATGAGATAAGCTGACAGCCATAGCAGATACCGAGGACCGGTATGCCAAGGTCAAGTATAGCTTTATCATAATGCGGGGAAGTCATATCATAAACGGAGTTTGGTCCGCCTGTGAAGATTATGCCCTTATAGCCTGCTGCTTTTATTTCTTCAAGTGGAGTTTCAAAGCTTTTTATCTCGGCATAAACGTGGTGATCTCTCACACGTCTTGCGATAAGCTGATTATACTGTCCGCCGAAGTCAAGCACCAGTATCTTCTCATGTGACATATATTTACCTCTTTTCGTTTCAATTTAAAATACATAACTATTATAACACGTTGCCGCTCCTTTTTCAAGTACAATTTACACACTCTTTAAGGCTGTGGGTAAATTAATTGTGAACACTTCACAACGAAGTGGAAAATAATTGTTTATAAAAGCTGTTGAAATTTGTAAATAGCTGTGTTATAATGAATGGGTATTGTAAAATGCGAGTAAAATATAAACAGAAAAGAGTATATTATAATGGAAGAAAAAAATAATGTTCCTGTTGAGGAACAGGTTGCTGAAAAGGGCGGCGTAGTCAAAAAGATAAAAGGGTGGTTTTCATCGCCTGACGGTATGCAGACGCTGAGGTTCGTCAGTGCACTGGCGGCTATCGTTATAATCGGGGTGATGATGTCCCTTATCGGCGTTTACATGGACAAGGAGAACTATCCGCCTAAGGAGAGAAACTATGCACTTATCGCTGCTTGTTTCATAGACCTTGCACTTATCTTCATAATCGCAGAGTTTTACACCATGACAGGCAGGCTGAAAAAGAGCGAAACAAAGGGCGGCATCGACCCGTTCACGGCGGCGTTCATGCTGGGGCTGAACTCTTATTTTCTCCCTGACTTTGTGATGAAGTCATATTTTCCGAAGAGCAATTTTCTTTACATCGTTCTTGGAATACTTCTTTGCTGGCTTTTATATTTAGTGGGGTCGGTGATATTTCCAAAGCCGCACGCTTATTTCTGCGTTGTGAACGCTGTTTTCACCTTATATTCTCTGGCACAATATTATGTCACTGAGTTCAGGGGAAACCCTGTGCAGTTTGCAGACCTTGAAAACCTCATTTCTGTTTCGGCGGTGAACGGAATGTACACGCTGTTTTTTGACAGCACGGTGGCTTTCATCATCGTGAACTTCGCACTGACGACGGCTGTTATCGTGACAACAAAGCTCAGGAAGATAAAGGCACGCAGCAGGATAATTTCAGGTGTGGCGTTGGTGGCAGGCTGTTTCGTTCTTTTCTACGGAGGCAGATTTGCTTATGATCTTGGTATAAAGAACAGATACATACGTCTGAACTTTTCGGGTGCGGAAAATGCTGACACATACAGATGTGTGGGTTATGACCTGATGTTCTGCTTTGACGGAATGTACAACCGTGTGACAAAGCCTGAGGGATACTCCACGGAAAAGGCTGAGGAGATACTAGATCAATACGAAACGGCTGTTACCAACAAAAAGCCGACCATCATTGCTATCATGAACGAATCCTTTGCGGATTTTGAGCACATTTCTCAGTTTGACACAAACAAAGATTATCTGCCAAACTATCACAGACTTCAGGACGAGAGCATAAGCGGATATGTTTCTGTATCTGCATACGGCGGATACTCATGCAACTCAGAGTATGAGTTTTTGACAGGCAACACTCTCGGTTTCCTGCCGTCTGGAAGTGCGGTATTCACACAGTATCTTGATGAAAAGCAAAACGGTCTTGTAAGCTGGCTCAACGAGCTTGGATACAACACGCAGGCACTTTCACCATGCTCGGAACTGCTTTGGGAGATAGGCAACGCTTATGAGCAGCTGCAATTCAAGAGCAGGATATTCAACTGCGGCGACTACATTTCAAACCGTCAATACATAAACAACAATATGTCAGACAGCTCCCTTTTCCACTACATTGAGGCACAATACGAGAGCAACAAGGGTTCGCCGTATTTTGTATGGACTGCCACGATGCAGAACCATGGTCCATATGATGACCTGAGCACTGTTCCGTCTGAGATAACATTTGAGGGCTACAACAACAATGAGGCTTTGCAGTATATAAACGCCATTTATCAGTCTGATAAGGCGTTGGGAGAGCTTACGGATTATTTCAGGGACAAGGACGAAGAAGTTATAATCGTAATGTTCGGCGACCATTATCCACACATTTTAAGCTTTACGGAGCATCTTTACGGCACGGACATTGCTCTGCTTTCAACGGAGGATTATTCAAGGCTGCGTCAGACGCCTTTCCTTATTTGGAGCAACAAGGGACTTGAGCCTAAGGAGATAGAGGACATAAGCCTTAACTATCTTTCAAACGAGGTCATGGAGGCGGCTGGTCTGCCTAAGTCGAGATATCAGCAGGAGCTTGAAAAAATACGCAAGGAGATACCGATAATAAGCTCTTACGGCTACAAGACGGCAGACGGCGACTGGTATTCTGTGAATGACGTTGCGGACAAGTATAAGGATATCCTCAACGAATACAAGACTGTGCAGTATTACAGAATGTTTGATGATAAACGGGACAATAGTATAAACTAGGTTTACAGCAAACATAACATAACGTACAATAGCGGGCGACCTTAGGTCGCCCCTACATATTTACAAACAAACGGACGAGGTAAAAACCTCGTCCGTTTGTTATATCCTTATTATTTTATCCTGTGACCTTTTTCTCGAACATGAACATTCCCATTACGTCGTTCATAATGCTGTCCGACGCCATTTTCTTGCCGTTCTTTGTCATAAGTCTTACAATGGTCTGACCTTTCTTTTTGCCGAAGGTCATTGTATACTCATCTCCGCTTTCGGACGTTCCCTCATAGGAGACCTGATTTTTAAAGATGTTATACTTCCACTTGCCGCTCTTGAAATATGCGTCAAAAGCCTCACCGTAGTTCTCGTTGGCAAGCGTCATTTCGGTATCGAACTTATAGGTGGAATGTCTTACGCCGAGTATCCTTACAAACGCCAGAACGAAATATATCAACGCCAATATCACGGCAAATTTGAGCACGGTCTTTACTATCTTCTTGCCATTGCCGTAATTTTCCTTGCCGCTGCTGGAATGTTCGGTAGGTGTACGTCTATGCTCCTGGGCACTCAGCTCTCTGTTTCTCGCTGTTTCACGGGCACGTCTTGCGTTTCGAGCCTCCTGCTCACGTCTCATTCTTTCTTCTGCCTCGGCTCTTTTCGGGTGCTCATAGACACGCTTTGGTATGCCCTGTATCCTTGAACGGTCTATATACTCCTGCTCGCCTCTCTTTTGCACTGAGGAGGCAATAGGTACCATTTTCCCGCAGTTGGTGCATATCTTAGCCCCGTCTTCAAGCTTAGAACCGCAGAATGTACAATGTCTGCTCATTATTACCAATCCTTTACACATTTAAAACTGTTTTGTTTGTCGAATTTTTTCTATATCTATGTTGGACTATCCGCCCGTTTTCTTTAATGACACGGGCGAACGCTGTTAGCCCCTACAGATCTTCTTTATCTATATTTACAGATATCTTACAACGCCAACGACTTTGCCAAGTATGCTTACCTCGTCAACAATGATAGGGTCCATGGTATCATTTTCAGGCTGAAGTCTGAAATGGCCGTTTTCCTTATAGAATGTTTTTATGGTCGCTGACTCGTTATCAACAAGTGCACAGACTATATCGCCGTTTTCCGCATACGGCGTTTGCTCGATAACAACGATATCCCCGTCAAGGATAGCGGCGTTTATCATTGATTCGCCCCTGACTTTAAGGGCAAAAAGCTGGTTGCTGTAATGCCTGTCAGGCTGAAAGCTTATGTAGTCTGTGATATCCTCTATAGCTGTGATAGGCGTACCTGCTGTGACAGTTCCCACAAGGGGTATCTTCATGCCGTTGCCGCCTGTGAGCCTTATGGCTCTGTTCTGGTTGCTGCCTTTTTCAAGCAGTCCCTTTGCGGTGAGGTTATTGATATATCTGTGTGCCGTAGAAGTTGATTTATATCCGAATTTTGCACATATCTCTCTAACTGTCGGCGGATAGCCTTCTTCTATGCGTTCTTTTATAAACTCGAATACCATTTTTTCATTCTCGGTTACTTTTCTCATAGCTCCGTCCTTTCATTTTAGGATCTTGTGAGGTTTGCCTTACAGCTCCTTTGCAAGCCTTTTGGCAAGCTTATAGACATCTCCGCAGCCGAGGGTTATAACAAGGTCGCCCTCTTTGCAGTTTTTCTTTATATAGTCGATACACTGTGAGAAATTATATTCTTTCTGCTGTGCGGTCTGCTTATCGACAAGCTCATGGTCGGTCTTGAACCAAACTGCATTAGGTATCTTCTCTGCAAGCTGTTCAGCATATACGCCGTCTGTATTCTTTTCACGGCTGCCCATGATATCTGTTACGACTGCGATATCCGCAATGGAAAGTGCTTTAACGAAATCGTCCATTAATATCTTTGTTCTCGAATAGGTGAAAGGCTGGAAAACTGCCCAAACTCTATTGAAGTCAAGACCCTTTGCGGCTTTCAATGTGCACTCTATCTCCTTAGGGTGGTGAGCATAATCGTCAACGATAGTAACGCCTTTGACCTCTGCTATCTTCTCGAAACGTCTTATTGCACCGAAGAAAGTATCAAGTCCCTTTTCGATGCCCTCCCATGAAACGCCTGAATATCTTGCAGCGGCAATGGCTGCAAGGGCGTTCATGACGTTATGGTCGCCCGGAACGTGGATAGTAAGTTCTCTGACGAACTCGCCCTTATGATAAAGCTCAAAGCGTGTCTGCAAGCCTTTTTTCGACTTTATGACGGCGGAATAATCGTTTTTCTTATCCCAGCCGAAAGATATCTTTTCTTTTTCAATGCCCTCAACAGCTTTCAGGGTATTTGCGTCGTCGCCATTATAGATAACGGCTTTGTCAGCCATTTCAGCAAACTTATGGAAAGACTTTATGATATTCTCGATATTTTTGAAATACTCAAGGTGGTCTGCGTCAACGTTAAGGATAATTGAAACGTCAGGGAAAAGTCTGAGGAAGTGATCCTCGAACTCGCAGGATTCGCAGACCATGGTCTGTGATGAGCCTGCCTTGCCTGAGCCGCCTATGCTAGGGAGCTTTCCGCCTATAACGCAGGAGATATCAGTGCCCTCCTGAACGAATATCTGTGTGAGCATGGAAGATGTGGTGGTCTTTCCATGAGTGCCTGAAACGCAAAGTGCGTTTGTATACCAGCTTGTGACAAGTCCCAATATCTCGGCTCTCTCGCAGCATATGGCACCGCTTGCTTTTGCGGCGATAAGCTCAGGGTTATCTGACATTATTGCAGCGGTGTAGATTATAAGGTCTGCACCCTTGATATTCTCTGCTCTCTGACCGAGAAAGACCTCTATGCCAAGCTTTCTCACAGCCTCAAGAGTTTCAGTTTCGTTATTGTCAGAGCCTGTGATGAAATATCCCTTTGAATGGAATATCTGTACCAGCGGATACATACCTGAACCGCCTATGCCGATAAAATGAACGTGCTTTATATTTTTCAAAGTTTCATTTGATATCATTTTAGTAATACTCCTTAGAATACTCAGAATGTATGTTTATTTTATTATATAACATTTTGAGAAAAAAATAAACCCCTTTTTGATTATTTTTCAAAAAAAGAGGCAAAAATATTACTGCACATCATCATCACAAGAAAGGACGCAGAAAAGAATGACTATAACAGAGGTAAAATTCAGAAGATTTATAAACGAGGGCAAGCTCAGGGCTGTGGTGAGCCTGACATTTGACGGCAGCTTTGCGGTACACGATATCAAGATAGTGCAGGGAGAGGAGCGGCTTTTTGTGGCTATGCCGAGCCGACGTGATGACAACGGAGTTTTCCGTGACATCGTTCACCCTATCGACAGTGTGCTCAGGAACGAGATAGAGGGGGAGATACTTTCTGCTTACCGCATGGAGCTTGACAGGCAGGCGGCAGAACAGCAGGGGATAAGCTGACTATAGCAGGGTAATAAGTGCAATAATGACGCACAGAAACGATAAGTTTGCGTAAAAAACGGGCGAACAGTGTTCACCCCTACAGATGCTTTTAAAGTCTGTGTAGGGGGAGTGCTGTTCGCCCTATTATTTCTATCTTTTAGCTTTTAGCCCCAGATCTTATCGCCCATATTTGAGAGATAAGCTGTGAGTTCTTCTGCCATTTCATACTGTTCAGGCAGTCTTGGATGACCAGGGGTCGCCTTGCCTGTTCTTGTGAACATGAAGTGTGAGATCTTCTCGTCATTAAGCTCGGCGGCGATCTCGTCAACGGCTTTATCCCACTCTTCACCGTGGCAAAGGACGGTCAAAAGGAGCACGAATGTTGCGTTTGGATATTTGTTTCTAAGGTCAAGGATAATGTTTTTATAAGCATTTTTCCACTTTGCTCTGTATTCAGGGTCGGCGATATCAAAATCTTCATGGCCTTCGTTATGAGGGTCGTTCTGACCAACTGCAAAAAGCACAACGTCAGGTGTATAAAGGTCAAAATCCCAATGGGTCACGCCCTTTGCTCCCTCTGGGAAATAGCAAAGCTTGTCATAGACTGACTCCATGCCGATAAAATTCGGTGCATGGTAATAGCCTGTGTTATCAAATATAGCGATACCGCCCTGTGCGATGTTATGTATCTGTGCACCGAGATTTCTTGCTGTTATCATTGCATAGCTATGCCATGCGTTATCGTAAACGCCCTGATGATCTTCAGGGTCGCAGCTTGCAACAAAGTCCACAGCCTCGCACACTGCACCTGCGGAAACAGAGTCGCCGTAGCACTCAATTTTTCTTGAAGGGAGAGGAGGATTTTCGAGAACTTCTCCGTCGCTGTCTATCTCAAAGCCAACGAACTCAAAGTAATGGGAGGCGTCCTGTCTTTTAAAGAGAGTAACGGTATGAGTGCCTTTTTCAAGGTCAGCTGCGATATCAAGGGTGATATCCTCGTCGTTTTTATCAAAAGTCACTTTGCCCTCTTTGCCGTCGATAACAAAGCCAAGCTCCTGAATATTGAAATACTTATGGTTTTTTATCACGGCGGACACGCTTGTGCCTGTGAAAGTCATTTTTACATTTGAGCCTGCGTAATAAAACTCAGGGCGTGTTTTGTCTGAAAAGTCTATTCTGCCCATATAGGTGAGCAAGCTGTTATCTGCTTTGATAAGCTTTTTATTATCTGTCATTTTTTCATATCCTTTCGATACTATGTTTTTTGCATATGTTTATTTTAGCTTTTCGAGGCATTTTTGTCAAGGATATAAAACGTTTTCAGAGAAATATTTTTACACGGAGCGAATATACATAGATAAGAAAAATATCAGGGGGTGCTTTTATGAACGATACTCAGGGCAGGCACAATGCCATTCTTGAAAACAGACAACGTTTACAGCTTTCAGGCGTGACGGACGTTGACAGCTTTGACGAGGAGGAGATAAGGCTGTTCACACAGCTTGGAGAGCTGACTGTCAAGGGGAAAGACCTGCACATAAACGAGATAAGCGTAGAGTCGGGAGATGTTTCCGTGGAGGGGGACATTTGGGCTTTGGTCTATGGAGAAAAGGACAGGAAGAAAAAGCTTTCGGCGATAGGAAAGATATTCAGATAACATATGTAGGGGTGACCGCTACTTGTGGTCGGTATATCCGCATTTTTGTTGGATAGCTATTCACCGAAAAAACTGCGAACAGGCGGGCGAACGCTGTTCGCCCCTACAAGTGGGGGGTGTGTATTCGGGCGGTTTTTAAGCCAAAAGTATATGCAATGTCATTGCACGGTGCAAAAGGTCGGAGAAAGGGGAAAGATATATGGAAAAAATGCAGTTAGGCATAGAGCTTGAAAGGGAGCTTTTTTTGCTGGCGGTGGTGCTGGGCTGCGGACTGGGGCTTTTATATGATATTTTCAGGGTATTCAGGGCGGCTTTGCCTCACGGAAAGATACTCACTTTTTTTGAGGATATCCTCTACACCTTTCTCTACGGCTTTGCACTTTTTACCTTTTGCACTGGACTGACAGGGGCGATAAGGGCGTTCGTTTTGGTCGGTATGATAATAGGGTCGCTTTTTGAACATCTTACGGTGGGAAACGCTGTTGTATTCGTACTGAGAAAGCTTTTCGGGACGGTCAGAAAGCTGCTTGCTAAAACGTTTTCGCCAGTGGCAAAATTAATTACCAAATGGACGGGCGGTTTGACGGACGGTTTTGTGAAAAAGTGCAAAATTTCTTTTAAGCGAAAAAAAACTTCCAAAAGCACTTGAAAACTATCTTTTAATTAGTGTATAATAATAAGGAATATAAAATGTCGGTTTTGTAATCAAAAAGGAGTACATAATGTTAGGTTTTAAAAATAAAACGTCCGATGCGGCTGTGACCGAAAAGGACGCTGCTGAAAAAAATCCAAAGCCGAAAAAATCAAGATTTGTGAAACTTCTGACCATTTTTGCAGTGGCTGCTCTGGTAGTCTATTCGGGGGTAACTATCATCTCCCAGCAGGCTCAGATCGCTCAGCTGAAAAAGCAGTCAGACGCTATAGAGAAAAAGATAACCGCCGCAAAGCAGCTCAATGATGAATACACAAGGCTGCTCAGTTCTGATGATGAGGCGGAATACATGGAGAAGATAGCTATTGAAAAGCTGGGCTATGCTTATCCCAATGAACGCAGATTTTATATCGTGAACAACAGCGACTAAGGCGAACACGGTCTTTTGACCGTTTATATAGCAGAATTTTTATTGCAGAGAGGACATAAAAATCAGATGCAGCTTGAAGTAGGAAAAATTTATGAAGGAAAAGTAACAGGTATCACAAAGTTTGGAGCATTTGTGGAGCTTGACAAGGATACAACGGGAATGGTCCACATTTCTGAAGTTGCGAACACGTTCGTAAACGAGATAAAGGATCATCTCACTGAGGGTCAGACCGTTAAGGTAAAGGTACTCAGCTTGGGCGACGACGGAAAGATATCACTTTCTATCAAGAAGGCTCAGCCTGCACCTCAGAGAAGACCAAGAGAAAACGGTCATCAGGGCGGCAGAGACGGCAGACCTAACGGCGGTCAGAGAAACTTCAACCGTCAGGGCGGCAATTCTCAGGGCAGACCTAGAAATGACTACAACAGGGACAGGACGCCGCAGGATTTTGCTAAAAATCCACCGCCGGTATACAATGCTGACAGCAATTCCGGAAATGCTGATTTTGAGGATATGCTCAGCAAGTTCAAGGCCTCAAGTGAAGAGAGATTTTCTGATCTGAAGAAGGTCATTGACAACAAGAGAAAATCTCCGTCAAGAAGAAAGTAGATACTGATACATAAAACAGAGGATATTCAGTCATGAAGAATTTCAAAAAGACTTTTGCGTTTATATTTTTCATGCTGGCGGGAATAATACTTGGTGCGTTCATAGCCTACGTCTGTGAGGGCAAGGATTATGTTGGCTGGCTTGCATGGGGAAAAAATGTAGGCGTTGAAAGCTTTGCTATAGACCTGTATGTGATAAAATTCAATATAGGTCTTATGGTCCATGCCACTATCTCGCAGATATTCACCATAGCTGCGGCACTTATAGTGTTCTCAAAGACCTGCAAGGGGCTTTAAGGAGAGTAAAATTTACAATGAGATTTCTGAAAACAGCGGCAGCAGCCTTAACAGCGGCTGTCTGCCTTTTCTGTTCTTCCTGCGGCACGCCTGAGCTAAAGCATGACACGCTGGTTTATCAGGCAAGGGAGGACTATGCGGCATTGGATTCCGCAAAGGTCGTTATAACAAATGAGGACACCGGCGATATCGAGCAGGAGTTCACCTTCAAGTATGACGAAAAGGACGTGCTGACCTATTCCTACTACGGCAAGAACAGCGGAAAGGAATATGCACAATACAATGACGGTGTAGAAAGTTACACCTATGACAACGGAGAATATTCTCACGCTGTAAGGGGCGACAAGGGATTTTCAAAATACACGAGAAAATCAAAGCACCCACAGGCTGACGAAGGTATGCTCATGTTTGCACCAAAGGCTGTAAGCTCTGTTTCTGACATTATCGGCGATGACGGTTCGGTTACGGTGACATACGTTTATGACGTTTCAAAGCTTGGAAAAGACGCTGAGGAGATAGGCACGACCGGATTTTCCACCACCTACTTTTTCGACAAGGACGGCGGTCTTGAATACTTCACGGAAAACACCACCACCAAGGACGCTCAATACAACTATCGTGTCGACATAACGGAGAAAAACTCTGTAGACAAGATAGAAAACAAGGTAGAGCAATACAAAGACAAATAATTATTGCATACAAAATGTAGTGGCGACCTGAGGTCGCCCGTTGATTTGATACTTTTTAAACATTCCAAACAGGCTGCAAAAACAGCCTGTTTTATTTTTGTCAAAAAGCGGGCGAACACTGTTCGTCCCTACACAAAATAAGCGTATTTACGCCATTATCAAAAAAACGCCCCAACTTAATGGGACGTTTTTATTTTTTTATAATGTGCACTCTGAAAGTATTTTTTGCGGTCTGGCAAGCATTTGCTTTGCCTCCACAAGAGTTTCCCTTATCTCGTCATTGTCATAGACAGTCATGAGCTGCTGAGCCTGATTAAGAGCCTCTCTGCCCATTTCCACCTGATACTGATAAAGGCTGTCGAGCCTTGCGGCTGCCTTTGTTTCAAGATCCTGATAAACGGTCTTTATATCCTTGACGATATTATTTCTGATATCGTCATAGTTTTCAAGGGCGATATCAATGATATCGGTCTGCTTTTTCTTTTTCAGGATAAGGCTGAAAACTGACATTGTTGCAGGTGGGAACGTTTCGCTGGTACCGAAAAGCTGAACGCCCATAACAGAACGTGTTACATTCTTGTTCAGGGAGGTCATTATCATTTCAACTGACGGTGCTTTTGCCGCCTTTGAAAGGTCGTCGATACCAAGTGCAGAGGCAAGCTCTCTGCCTGTGCTCTCCACTATCTCGGCTATCCTATCCCTATGGCTCTCAATACAGTTTCTATACGCCTCGCCGACCTTTTCCATAAGGAACGAATAGAAATACTTTTCTATATCCTCCGGGCTGTAAAGGTCATTGCCGTCGGCATCTTTTCCACGGCAGTCCAAAATGCTTGCTCTCAGCTTTGAGAAGAACTCATACATCCAAGCCTCTGCCTCCTGCTGCATTTCGATAATAGAAAGGTGCAGGGCAGGTTTTTTCTCTTCAAGTGCCTTTGAAAGCTTTTCGCACTGCTCCTCAAACTCTTTTGCACGGTCGGCAAGCTTTTGCTTATCAAGCTCTGCCATATCGCTTATAAGTCGAAGTTTTGCGGCAGTTTCGTCACACATCTGCGAAAGCATCGTGAGCACACGCTTTGAACGGATAACGTCCTTTTGCATGATTATATCACGCTGCAAAGACAGTTCAAACTGGAAGAACTGCGTTTCATAAAACTCTCTTGTGCCTTTATCTATCGGTCTTTCTCTTCCAAGCTTTCTGCTCAGTTCATCAGCACCGCTTATGCCATAGACGATAGCGTTAGGGACTATCCTCTCGGAAATGTTTCTCACACGCTTTAATATCTTATCGGCGTCCTTTTGAGAGTTCATTGCGTCTATCATATTCACAAGGATATAGAGCATACCGAACCTCTGCGGCCGGACGTGGCTTGCGAGAAAGATCTGCTCCGTTTCAGAGAATGGCAGCAGGCATGACGCTGCATACATGATAGCGTCTGCATTGACGATGTAATCCATTACCTGCTTGTCGAGAGTTTCCAAGTCGGAAAGGCCCGGAGTATCGACAATCCTTATCTCTTTAAGTATAGGGGCGTTGTCCTTTATCTGGACGTAGCTTATTTTTGCAGGGAAGAGTTTCATTCGCTGCTCAAGCTTTTCCCTTGTGATATCCTCGAGAGCCAGCGGCACTCTCATGCCGTTTTCCAATATCGCCTCTACATACTGTGTATGACCGAAAGATATCTCATTTATGGTATAAGTTTCAGGTGTCACGTTTATAGGAGCAAGCTCCTTGCCGAGAAGAGCGTTTATGATAGTGCTCTTGCCCCTTTTGAACTCGCCAAGTATGACCAGCGTAAAAGGCTCTTCACTTTTTTTCTCGATAAGTGTCTCCCACTCGTTCATTTCGCTGACAAAATCCTTGCCGAGCATTTTGGCTATCTTTTCATTATCCACGAAGGCTTTGAGATCGGCTCTTACCTGTGCAATATTCTGCTCTGCTGTGTTCATATTCGCACTATCCACCTATCACGCCTCCGTTTCCGATTATAACGCTGCTGCGGACGTCGCATATCTGACCTGAAACAAGGTGTCTGTCAGAATCCTCGGCGTCTTTTCGCCACTCGTAAAGCACCGCACAGTACAGAAACTCAGTCACGGCGATAACAAGCTTTTCAAGCTCGCTCATCGAATTTTCTGTTTTCAGATTTCTTGACGCCACTGCATGGACGCTCTCGGCTTTTTTGATAAGCTCGTTGGTATCCATATTTTTCTGCTGTCTGCCATAAAAGTCGATAAAGCCCTTGTTATAAAGCCCTGTTATGATGCTTATGAACATTCCCGGCTTATCGAGGCAGATAATGCCTGCTCTGTTTGCTGTTATATCTGCATATTTCACCCACTGCACAAGAGCCGTATAAAGCTGATTATTTACAGTCTGCTTATATGATCTTTCAATGGGTCTGAAAGTGAATTTATTATAATTCAGGTATGTGAATGCCATATTATAGGCACAATGATTGTTCTGTATCCTTCCGCATTCGCAGCCTATAAGGAACATAAGCTCCTCACTGCTGCACATTTCCACAAGCTGCTTTGAAAGCACGATACAAGGCTCGATTATGTCGCTTGCGATAGAGTAGATCTGTGCTTTGTCCATATCCCCTCTGACAAAGACGATAGGTACGACAAGCTCAAGACGCTCGGCACACTTTTTCACGATGTCATATATATCGGGATATTTCAGCGGTCCGACCTGCTCGCATTTCAAAAACAGATGCTTTGCCTCAGCAGAAACGTCCTGCGAGCCTGCCGCCTTGACGAGCTTTCCCCAGCCGCCAAGTCCCATTATTTTCTGCCTTACGGCAAAATCGGACTCGAAAGCATAGTCGAGCACGCCGTCAACTATATGGTTCTGATAACTTCTTGTATAAGCATTCAGATAGGTGCGGAAACTGGTGTCAATCTGTAGCAGCGGATTTTCCCTTTCCGTTGTATTTGTACTCATGACCTATCCTCCCTTGATCTTAAAATGATATCTTTTTGTTTTGTCCGTCAGCTTTCCATAGCCTCGGTGAGCACACGTCTTACCTGATATGCCTCCTGAACTATTGCACTTGCACTCTCGGCAATATCATGCAGACGCTCCATTTCCTTCTGAGAAATGTTGCTCTTTTCAGTTTTAAGATCATTAAGATTATCAAGTGTTTCCTGAGTATCACGAAGGATTATCTCTGTTTCGCTCTCGATCTTGCCCTTCAGTCCCTCAAATGCTGAGAATACCTGACGGCGGACAGTTTCAGTGAAGTCGTTATTGAGTTTCATTTCGTGGAACTGCTTTCTCACCTGAGTTTTGAAGTTTGACTTATACTTATCTATTCTTTCCTTGACAAGTATCTTATCAACGGCAAAGTTTGAAGTGAAAGTACCTGCTATACCTGCAAGAGCCATAAGGCAGAGGGTCACTGGCAGGGTAGCGGTTATGCCAAAAAAGCCTGCAAAGAATATAGCGGTATAATAAGTAGCATAGAATCCTGCAAAGCCGGTCGCTCCGCCAAGAAGAGCACCCTTTACACCGGATTCTCTGAATCCCAAGAACAGTCCGCCGACGCCGTAAGAGCCGATAGCGACGCCGATTATCTTATCCATAACGCCGCCGTTCTTTGAAACTCTGTCGGAGATAGTGAACATCTGCTGTATCTTTGTAACGGACTCGAAGAACTCATCCTCAAATTCCTGAAGTCTTTCAGCCTCGCAGGAAACAGCGAAGTTGATGCTGTTTTGTATCTGCTCGCAGATTATCTGTGCTCTTGCCTCGATGCTCTCTTTTATCTTCTCGGTGAGCTTTGCGGTAACGAGCTTGAGCTGGTCTTTCTTGAAATCGTCAGAGGACATCTGGAAGTTGTCTATTACCTCCATAGCGGTCTGCTCGATATTCGTCCAATAGCTGTCCAAAACAGGCTGCAAGTCATTGAACACCTGATTTGCGGCGTCGTTGATCTTGACAAATTCCTGTCTTTTCTTGTTTCTTATCTCGCCGATCTCCTTGATAGCGTCGTCATACTTTTCCATGAACTCGTCATTAGCCATCATAAGGGCGTTTTCCTGCATAACGACACTTCTGAGTATCTCAGTGCCCGAATTTGTTATCTTATTTGCAAGTATCTGCAAGGCGATAACGCCACGCTCTTTTGTGAGCATAGTTTCCAGTGCCTTTTCAAACTCAGGGAAGTTACTCTTTTCAAGAGCCTCCTTATCCCCTGACTCCTTAGCCATAAGGGCCTGCTTTGCATAAACGCCGATAACTCTCGGAGTTCCTATTTTTCTCTTATAGACTGCAAACTCACGGGAATCCTCGCCCATGACTTTTTTAGCCTTTTCCATAACGTATTTTCCGATACGTCCTCTTACAGTTTCGACTATCTTATTCTCGTCTGCCTGAGAGAATGTACCGAAACAGTTTACAACGAAAATAATCCTTCCCACATCGGAAGTGAGCATTTTCTTTTCAAGAAACTCTTTCTCAAACTGTGAGAAAGGGGAGTTTGCACTGATAACGAAAACGGCTGCGTCTATTTTCGGCAGTATCGACAGAGTAACGTTAGTCATCTGATCGTCATCATTAAGACCCGGAGTATCTATGATATCGACATTGTTCTTACAGAACTCGGTATCGTAATAAACAGTAGCCTCTTTGACAGTTTCGGCTCTTTCCTCCGACTCTGCCGTGAGCTTTGTTACATAGTCCTCCAGTTTGTTTATATCCACCTTTTCGCTTTCGCCGTTTTTGTATTCCACCTGAACATACGGTTCTTCGCTATAGGTCACTCTGTTAAGGGTAGCCGTTGCAGGCAGCACGTCAGCAGGCAATACCTCCTGACCGAGCATTGCGTTGATAAGGGTACTTTTACCTCTCTTGAACTCGCCGACGATAGCGACCTCAAAGTGCTCCTCGGCTGTTTTCTCCAATGTTTCCCGAATAGATTCCGCAGTATTGACAAGAGCGATCTCCTCACTCAGCCCCAGCAGCGATTTCAGGTTCTCGGTAAGACCTTTTACGGTTTCCTTATAGGACGCATAGCTGCCGTAATCAATTTGCTTTTTCATTACAAGCCTCCGTTCCTCATTTCTAAGGTAATATCTATATCATATTCCATTCATTACCGTTAAGACACACAAATATTACCGTGACATTATTTTAATTATAACATATTATTAAAACACAAGTCAAGAATTTACTTATAACAAGTACAAAAAACTACCCTTTTGTACAAATTAGCATTATCATAATATACATTTTGCACAATATAGGGGCACAGGCACAAAAAAACGCCCCGAAAAATCGGGACGTGAGAGTGTTTATAAAATATAAAATGGACGGGACAGTGGGCGACCTAAGGTCGCTCCTACACAAAATAGGATATATACAATTTAATTCTGTCCGTAATATGCGTTCTTGCCGTGCTTTCTGAGGAAGTGTTTATCAAGCAGCTCCTGCTGCATATGACCGATCTCAGGGTTCATCATCATTGCGTGGAAATTCATGAACGCAGCCTCTTCAAGGACAACTGCGTTATGGACAGCCTCTGCTGCGTCCTTTCCCCATGTGAACGGGCCATGGCTTTTTACCAGAACGGCAGGTATATGAGTTGCGTCAAGACCCTTGAAAGCCTCTATTATAACAGTACCTGTTTCCTTTTCATACTCTCCTGCTATCTCCTCAGGGGTCATTGCTCTTGTGCATGGTATCTCGCCGTAGAAATAGTCTGCATGAGTTGTGCCCATTGGTATTATGCCTTTTCCTGCCTGAGCAAAAGATGTTGCCCAGCGACTATGGGTATGGACTATCCCTCCGATATCAAAAGCTTTGTAAAGTTCCAAATGCGTTGGAGTATCACTTGAAGGCTTATATTTGCCCTCCACTACCTTTCCGCTTTCAAGGTCAACTACCACCATATCATCGGCTGTCATGCCCTCATATGGCACGCCTGACGGCTTTATGACCACAAGGCCCTTTTCTCTGTCAATGGCGGAAACATTTCCCCATGTGAACGTAACAAGACCGTATTTCGGCAGCAGCAGATTAGCCTCGCACACCTGCTGTTTTAATTCTTCCAGCATAAAAAATTCTCCTTTCGCTGATTTGGTAAATGCACCTTTTGTCTGCTCATTTTCCGTACAAGTGAATAGCTTACCGACAGTTTGAGTTGGCAGGTGGGCGACCTCAGATCGCCCCTTCGTTTTTTTCTATGAATTTCTATGATTTTTAATCAGAACTGTGCAGCTTTTTCTGCCGCCAATCCCTTTTTATATCTTTCTAAGAATGTTTTATAGCCCTCTGAGCCTGTCTGTTCAGGCTGAGAAGTTGTCACTTCCATATCTACAAAGACCTTTTCATCAAGGAAGTCGGCAAGCTTTTTGCCCTCTGAAATCTCCATATAAGCTGCTAAAAGAGCCATGCCCCATGCTCCGCCTTCGCCTGCTGTTTTCATTACTGAAACGGGCGTTGAAAGTGCGTCCGCCATAAGCTGTGAGGCAACTCCGCTGACTTTGAAAAGTCCGCCGTGACCTGTTATCTTTTCTGCCTTTACCTGCTCTTTATCAAAAAGTATATCCATGCCGATCTTCAGTGCAGTGAAAGCGGAATAAAGCTGTGCTCTGAAAAAGCAGCCCAAGGTCAAAGTGCTGTCAGGGGTGCGGAAATACATTGGTCTGCCCTCATCAAGCTTTATGACAGGCTCGCCTGAAAGGCAGTTATAGGCTGTCACGCCGCCGCATGAGCTATCGGCTGTCATAGCGTTTTTATAGAGCGTTTCGTAAAGGCTGCTTTTGTCTATCTCGTTGCCTGTGAGCTTTGCGAACTCGCCGAACATATTAACCCATGCGTCAAGCTCTGAGCAGCAGTTGTTGCAATGCACCATTGCGACAGGCGAACCGTTAGGGGTAGTTACAACGTCTATCTCCTCATAAACGCCTTTCAGCGGCTTTTCAAGCACCAGCATTGCGAAAATTGACGTGCCTGCGGAGATGTTTCCGGTCTTTTTCAGAACGCTGTCTGTCGCAACCATGCCGGTGCCTGCGTCGCCCTCAGGAGGGCAGACCGGCACGCCTGCTTTAAGGCGTCCCTCAGGGTCAAGGAACTTTGCACCCTCTTCTGTAAGGACAGCACCCTTTTCTCCTGCGTTTCTCACAGCAGGGAGGATATCTTTCAGCTTATGGTCAAAGCCTTTTTCCGCAAGGCTTTTTTCTGTAAGCTCCAAATACTCTTTTTTATAGCCTATGCCCTCTACAGGGAAGATACCTGACGCCTCGCCGACGCCTACCTCAAAACGGTCTGTGAGTCTTTTGTGCACATAGCCTGCAAGGGTATTTATGTATGAGATATCCGCAACGTGAGGCTCTTTGTTCAGCACTGCCTGATAAAGGTGAGCGATGCTCCAACGCTGCGGGATATTGAATCCCAGCAGTTTTGTAAGCTCTTCCGCCGCCTGAGCGGTCATGGTATTACGCCATGTTCTGAACGGCACAAGCAGTTTATCGTTTTTGTCAAAAGCCATATAGCCGTGCATCATTGCAGAAATGCCCATTGCACCGAATGTTTCAGGATAAACGCCGTACTGTGCCTTTACGTTCTTTGCAAGATCCTTATAGCAGGCCTGTATGCCGCCGTGGATATCATCAAGAGAATATGTCCAGCAGCCGTTTTCAAAGCAGTTTTCCCACTGTTTTGAGCCTGAGGCGATTACGGCAAAGCTATCGTCTATAAGAACAGCCTTTATTCTTGTTGAGCCAAGCTCTATGCCAAGATAGGTCTTGCCCTGCAAAATTTTATCTTTTACTGTCATTTTGGGCTCTCCTTATAAAATTTTATTTCATTATCACTACCGCTACGGAGCATTTTGGCAGGTCTATCTCAAAGCCCTTTTCTGTCATTTTCGCACTGTACTCTTTTGGTGCGACCTTATCACAATTATCAAAATCGTTATAGTCCCTTACATCATTGTCAAGTATCCTGCACTCAATGTTCTGATAGTTTGAACCTGCGATGTCGCAGCAGATATGTGCGTCATCGTCTATAGAGCAGTTTGCTATTGTAACAGTAAGAACGCCGTCCTTTACTGAGGCAGACTGTGATATCATTGGTATCTTGCCGCCTGCCTGACAGTTGTCGGCATAACTATAGCAAAGCTCGCCGCCCTGATGAGTTTTGAAAAGATCAAAGACGTGATATGTAGGCGTTTTTACCATTTTCTCGCCCTCTGTGAGGATAAGAGCCTGCAAAACGTTTACTGCCTGAGCAAGGTTCGCCATTACAACTTTGTCACTATGGGCATTGAAGATATTAAGGTTGCAGGCAGCCACAATAGCGTCACGCATTGTGTTCTGCTGATAAAGAAAACCAGGGTTCGTGCCCTCTTCAACGTCATACCAGCAGCCCCACTCGTCAACGATAAGACCTATTTTTCCCTCAGGGTCATGGCGTGACATTATCTCGCTGTGGCGTTTTATAAGCTCGTCCATATATAGAGTTTTTGATATAGTTTCGTAATACTCCTCGTTTGAAAACTCTGTTGCACTGCCCTTTTTGCTCCAGTCACCTGTTGGAACAGTGTAATAGTGCAAAGAGATAGCCTTTGTGTGCCACTCCCCAAGGTTTGACATTACAACGTCCGTCCAGTTATAATCGTTGGAATTTGGTCCGCAGGCAACTTTGTAAAGCTCATTGCCGCTGAAATTCTTGCAAAAGCTCTGATATCTTCTGTATTCGTCGCAATAATACTCAGGACGCATCGAGCCGCCGCAGCCCCAGTTTTCGTTGCCGATACCAAGATATTTCAGTTTCCACGGCTTTTCTCTGCCGTTCTTTCTTCTTAGGTCAGTCATAGGGGAAACGCCGTCAAAGGTGATATATTCTATCCACTCTGCAAGCTCCTGAACAGTGCCGCTGCCGAGATTTCCTGCAAGATACGGCTCGCAGCCTATCTCTTCGCACAAGTCAAAGAACTCATTTGTGCCGAAAGAGTTATCCTCTGTCACGCCGCCCCAGTTTGTGTTTATCATTTTCTTTCTCTGGGATTTTTCGCCGATACCGTCTTTCCAGTGATACTCGTCTGCAAAGCAGCCGCCCGGCCAGCGGAGAACAGGCATTTTTATCTCCTTGAAAGCCTCGATAACGTCCTTTCTAATGCCGTTTATGTTCGGTATCTCTGAATCTTCGCCAACATACATTCCGTTATAGATACATCTGCCAAGATGTTCGGAGAAATGTCCGTATATCTCAGGGTTGATGTGGGAACGCTTGTCTGCGGTATTGATAAGCATTGAAATGTTCTTCATTGTGACCTCCTAAAAGTGTATGATTTTAGTTTCAATTATATTTTATCACTTGACAAAAAAACAACAATGATATATCCTATTATTATACTGATACATCATATGAAATTAGAAAGGATAAACCTATGGAACTTCACGCTTTGGGACTTAACTACAGCCATGACGGTTCATTCGATATCCGCCGTCCAAACGGTTCGGGGGACAATCTTCTGCTTATATTCAAATCCTCTGCGGTGGTGCGTTTGCACGGCAATGACTACACAGTTTCGCCTGACAGTGCTATACTTTACCGAAAAGGCTCGCCGCAGATATACCGTGCCTGCAAGGGTTTTTACATCAACCACTGGCTGCATTTCGACTGTGATGACGCTCTAACGCAGGAGGCGTCACTCCCATATGATACGATTTTTTCTCTGTCAGATGTGGCAAAGGCTGAGGATATCTTATCGGTGGTGAGCAGGCTCAGCCTTTCAGAAAGCAGCAGGCGTGAGGACTATATTGAGCTTATGCTGAGAATGTTACTCGTAAGGCTTGGTGAAGAATACGCACTTGGTCAGAGCGGAGAAACGCCGAAAAAACGCAGCCACTATGCGGATTCTCTTGAAAGACTTCGTGCGGACATATACAGCTCGCCGGCAGGCAGCCGCAGCATTGCAGACATGGCAAAGTCCCTTAGCGTAAGCCCCTCACATTTTCAGTATCTTTACACCTCACGTTTCGGGGTGAGCTGCTATGAGGACATTTTATGTGCGAGAATGAAAAACGCTGAATACTATCTTCTCAGCACTGACATGACGGTGAAAAACATTGCCGCTGTATGCGGATATGAAAATGACGTACATTTCATGCGGCAGTTCAAAAGGCGATACAACATGACACCCTCCCAGTTTCGGCAGAAAAACAAAAAATAAGCATATGCAAAAAGCGGACGAAAAGAACTCGTCCGCTTTTATTTTGTCAAATATCTATTGAAAGGCGGGCGACCAAAGGTCTCCCCTACAAAACAGCTTAATCTTCTATCTCATACTGATCTTCAATGACAACAGGGTGGCCGTCATCGGTCATTATCATATCCCCTGCACTGCACTGCACAGCCGTTTGCTCTGCGGTTATGTCATTGGGTTTGAGTTTGAACCTTATCGCCTGCTTGCAGTTTTCTATCTCAACATATGTATGCTTTCCACCTGACTCTCCGTCAAGCGTCCAAGGAACTTCATTCACGCTTGTGAATGTGACCTTTGACGTCTTGAAAGTCACAAAATGCTTATCGTTGAGCTTGTTGAGCACCGCCTCGTTTATTGTGTTGCTAAGCTCGATAGCGTTCTTAGGGGTCTTTACCAAGACCACTTCAAACAGTCCGTCATCAAAGCACACGCCCGATGCGATAAGCTTTCTCATTCCGCCTACAGAGATAGTATTTGAGATAAGGCCCAGTATAAAGCTGCCCTCTACTACCTCGCCGTCATGCTCAACTCTCATCTGCTGACCTGTTATCTTTGACAGTCTTTTTATGCCCTCAGCCACATATGCGGCATGACCGAACTTGTTTTTCAAGGTCTGTGAAGTTTCATAGGACACGTCGGTAAATGCACCAAAGCCTGCTACATACACAAAATACTGACCGTTGAACTTGCCAACGTCATAGTCAAAATACACGCCGTCAACTATCTCCCTTGCGGCATCAAGCATTTTTTTCGGTATGCTCAGCGACTGTGCACAGTCGTTCGTCGAACCTGCCGGAATATATCCAAGCGGTATTTTTTTGTCAAAAGTCATCATAGCCTTGACAGCCTCAGACAGCGTGCCGTCGCCGCCTGATGTGACTATCATATCGTAATCCTGTCCGCACTGACAAAGCTTGTTATAGCCGTCAAGCTTAGCCTGCGTAGGATAAGTAACTACTTCATAGCCGCCCTTTGTAAAAATATCCACAATGTCGCAAAGATTATCTTTTATCTGTCCCTTGCCTGCATGGGGATTGAACACAAACAGCATTTTTTTCATTTTCCCAGCCCCTTTAAGTTTTTATTATCCTATTATTCTACTTTTTTATTCTACTTTTATCTATCTTTGTTTTTACATACATTTTATATAGAGAATTATACCACAAATTTCACAAAAGTCAAGTATTTTTGCGACAGCCGTCTAAAAATTCGTCAACACTCACAAAATAATGACAGTGGTATTCAGAGGCGG
>OHEV01000185.1_pt1 | contig 43888 bp, 38 predicted proteins | sample 1567331 | NCBI WGS metagenome assembly OHEV01 (sample SAMEA3879561, study PRJEB24766) | human gut metagenome | biome: human-associated habitat; feature: feces | place: USA | collected 1985/1987 | reverse complement strand
TGCTTGCACGAGACCTTGGCGACTGCCGCGATAACTTGAGAAACTCGCGAAGCGTTTTTCTCATAGTTGATAATTTCAAAATTATCTATATAGCAAACAGCCTGTTAATTACTTGTTAGCAAGCTCTGCCTTGATAGCCTCTGTAAGAGCTGGAACGATCTTGTTGAGATCTCCAACTACACCATAGTCAGCTACATCAAAGATAGGAGCATCCTCATCCTTGTTGATAGCAACGATGATGTCTGACTCTTCCATACCAGCTACGTGCTGGATAGCACCTGAAATACCGATTGCGAAGTATACCTGTGGACGTACTGTCTTACCAGTCTGACCAACCTGAAGCTCCTTTGGCTTCCAGCCTGAATCAACAACTGCACGTGAGCATGATACCTGTCCGCCAAGTACCTCTGCAAGATCATCAAGGAGCTTGAAGTTCTCTGCTGAGCCAACTCCACGACCACCTGAAACAAGGATCTTAGCATCCATGATATCCTTGATATCTGAGATAGCCTTTGAGATCTCAAGGATCTCAACATACTTGTTGTTTGGTACGAATCCTGGATTATACTCGATAACCTCTGCCTTCTTACCAGCTACCTTGTCAAGCTTCTGCATAACACCTGGACGAACTGTTGCCATCTGTGGACGGTTGTCAGGACATGCGATTGTAGCAATTGTGTTACCACCGAATGCAGGACGTGTCATAAGAAGCTGATTGTGCTTCTGCTCCTGATTTGGAAGTGCAACAAGAGGGAAATCACCGATCTCAAGTAATGTACAGTCTGCTGTAAGACCTGTAGCAACTCTAGCTGAAACTGTTGGACCAAGATCTCTACCGATTGCTGTAGCACCAACTAAAACGATCTCTGGCTTGTACTCATTGATAACTGATGCAAGTGCGTGTGCATATGGCTCTGTTCTGTAATCCTTGAGCTCTGGATCGTCAACAACGATAACTCTGTCTGCGCCATACTCTGCAAGCTCATCTACAAGACCCTTAACATCTGAACCGATAAGTACTGCAGTTACCTTCTCATCAAGCTTTTCTGCAAGTCTCTTTCCTTCGCCGATAAGCTCGAAAGAAATACCACTTAACTTATTATCTACCTGCTGTGCAAAGACAAATACGCCTTTGTAGTTCTTCATTTCTTCTGCGTTCATTGCGCCCATTTTATTCACCACTTTTCCTTTACTATATTAGATTACATGCTTATCCTTTAACTTGCCAACAATATAGCTAACTGCCTCATCTGGAGAATCAGGAACAACCTTCTCGCCTGCGCCCTTTCTTACCTTATCTGAAGCCTTAGCAATCTTTGTAGGTGAGCCCTTAAGACCGATGTTTGAATCATCAACATCAACAAGGTCTGCTCTGCCAAGTGTTGTGATCTCTGCATTAACTGCATCGAAGATTCCACCTGGAGTCATGTATCTTGGCTCATTTAACTCAGAAAGTGCTGTTACAAGGCAAGGCATCTTAGCCTTTAACATATGATATCCGTCATCATACTGACGCTTAACGATAACTGCGTCTCCGTCAACCTTGATCTCCTGTGCATATGAAATTACAGGAATTCCAAGATGCTCAGCGATCTGTGGTCCAACCTGAGCAGTATCTCCATCGATAGCCTGACGACCTGTGATGATCAGATCGTAATCAAGCTTTCTGAGAGCTCCGGCAATTGTTGTTGATGTAGCCCATGTATCAGCTCCACCAAGTACACGATCTGTTACAAGAACGCCCTTGTCAGCTCCCATAGCAATTGCCTCCTGAAGAACATCAGCAGCCTTTGGAAGACCCATTGTAAGAACTGTTACCTCTGCACCATACTGATCCTTTAATCTAAGTGCAGCCTCAAGTCCTGCCTTATCATCAGGGTTCATGATTGTAAGCATTGCTGCTCTGTTTAATGTACCGTCTGGGTTGAACTGTACTCCACCCTTTGTATCAGGTACCTGCTTTATACAAACTATAACCTTCACGTTAAGTACCTCCTATATTACTTTAATAAGTTTGCAGAAATAACCATACGCTGAACCTCTGAAGTTCCCTCGTAGATCTCTGTAATCTTAGCATCACGCATCATACGCTCAACATCGTACTCCTTGATGTAACCGTAACCACCGTGTAACTGAACACACTTTGTAGTAACTTCCATAGCAACCTCAGCTGCGTAAAGCTTAGCCATAGCTGCCTCTACTGAGTAAGAAACCTTAGCACCGCTCTGGTACTCATCCTTCTTTCTTGCTGCCTTGTATACGAGAAGCTTAGCTGCCTCGATCTTTGTTGCAAGATCTGCAAGAACGAACTGTGTATTCTGGAACTGAGCGATTGATCTGCCGAACTGCTTTCTCTCCTTAACATAGTTAACCGTTGTCTCGAGAGCGCCCTCTGCAATACCGAGAGCCTGAGCAGCGATACCGATACGTCCACCATCAAGTGTATGCATAGCGATATTGAATCCCTTACCCTTCTGTCCAAGAAGTGCATCCTTTGGAATACGGCAGTCTGTGAAGATAAGCTCATATGTTGAAGAACCACAGATACCCATCTTGTTCTCCTTTGTACCGAATGTAAATCCAGGTGTACCCTTCTCTACGATGAATGCAGATATCTCCTTCATCTTTCTGCCACGCTTCTCAACGATACCAGTAACGGCGATGACGATATATACGTCAGCCTCTTTACCGTTTGTGATGAAGCACTTTGATCCGTTAAGTACCCACTCGTCTCCGTCAAGTACAGCCTTTGTCTGCTGTCCCTGAGCATCTGTACCAGCACCTGGCTCAGTAAGACCGAAAGCACCAAGCTTTCTGCCTGAAGCAAGATCAGGAACATACTTCTCTTTCTGAGCTGGTGTACCAAATGTTACGATAGGATCAACACAGAGTGATGTGTGTGCTGATACGATAACACCTGTAGTACCGCAAACCTTTGAAAGCTCCTCAACGCACATAGCATATGTGAGAATATCACAGCCCTGTCCGCCTAACTCCTTAGAAACAGGAATTCCTAAGAAACCATACTTTGCCATCTTCTCAACTGTCTCTCTAGGAAATCTGTGCTGTTCGTCAATTTCCTGAGCAAGAGGCTTTACTTCATTCTGCGCGAACTCTCTGAATAAATTCTGCGCCATTTCATACTTCTTGTCTAAAGCGAAATCCATTCTAATTATTCCTCCATAAATATATTATATTACTTAGCACTATTACTGAGCATCAACTGGTGTCTTTGTACGATCAGCATTGTATATATAGAATCCTCTGCCGCTCTTAACACCGAGATTGCCACCACGTACCATCTTACGAAGTAATGGACATGCACGATACTTGCTGTCACCTGTCTCATTGTACAGAACATCCATGATTGCAAGACAGATATCAAGACCTACGAAATCACCTAACTCAAGTGGTCCCATTGGATGGTTCGCACCGAGCTTCATAGCTGCATCAATACCAGCTATATCTGATACACCTTCCATCTTGATGAATGCAGCTTCGTTGATCATTGGGATGAGGATTCTGTTTACTACGAATCCAGCAGCCTCGTTAACCTGTACAGGAGTCTTACCGATCTCCTCTGAGATCTTAACGATCTTCTCTACAGTCTCAGCTGGTGTATTAACACCTGCGATAACCTCGATAAGCTTCATTCTGTCAGCTGGATTAAAGAAATGCATACCGATCATAGGACGTGTAAGACCATTTCCAATCTCTGTGATAGAAAGTGATGATGTGTTTGAAGCGAATACACACTCTGGCTTGCAGATCTTGTCAAGCTCAGCAAATGTTGTCTTCTTTACTTCCATGTTCTCGAAAGCAGCCTCAACGATAAGGTCGCAGTCTGCACATAAGTCTTCCTTAAGACCTGGAGTGATGCTGGCAAGAATACCATCAACCTTCTCCTGTGTCATCTTTCCTTTTTCTACGAGTCTTGCATAACCCTTAGCGATCTTGTCCTTACCGCCTTCAGCCCACTCCTGCTTGATATCGCAGAGTGCAACCTCGTATCCGTCAACCTGAGCAAATGCCTTAGCAATGCCCTGACCCATGGTTCCTGCACCAATTACGCCAACCTTCATTTTTATGTCCTCCTAAATCTTTTTTTCCGGTAAACATGAGAAATTCATATACGTTTCGTTTAACATGCTACCATAATACTTATATCACACATTTAGGATGGTTTACCTTTATCAGATTCCCCACCCTGTTGAACACCAGCCATTTACCTACGGCAAATGGCTGGTGCTACATGTCAGTTTTTCACAGAAAAACTGACACATATTCTAAATGTTAATATCAGAACTGTTAATTATTACTTATTCTGGAAAGGAACAACCTTAAGCTTCTTCTCCTTGTCTTTCTCAAGGAAATTGCCCATTCCTGCCTTCTGATCCTCTGTCTCGAAACAGTCACCAAAAAGCTTCTCCTCAATAACAATTGCCTGATCCATATCTACCTGTAAGCCATCATTAATAGCCTTCTTGCAGTTTCTTACTGCAATAGGAGCGTTTGCTGCGATTCCGGCTGCCATCTTCTTAGCTGCTGGAAGGAGCTCCTCAAGTGGATAAACAGCATTCACAAGACCGATTCTGTATGCCTCGTCTGCCTTGATGTTTCTTGCTGTGTAGATAAGCTGCTTAGCCATGCCTGCACCTACAAGACGTGCAAGTCTCTGTGTTCCGCCAAAACCAGGTGTGATTCCAAGACCAGCCTCCGGCTGACCAAATATTGCATTCTCTGAGCAGATTCTGATGTCACAGCTCATTGATATCTCGCATCCGCCGCCAAGAGCGAATCCGTTCACTGCTGCGATAACTGGGATAGGAAATGTCTCGATAGCTCTAAACACATCGTTACCCTTCTTGCCGAAGGCCTCTCCCTCTGCCTTTGTGAGTGTTGACATCTCACCTATATCAGCTCCGGCAACAAATGACTTCTCGCCGGCACCTGTAAGAATAAGACATCTTGTTGTATCAAGATCAACTGCCTTGAATGTAGCATCAAGCTCCTCAAGGACTGCACTATTGAGTGCGTTCAGAGCCTTTGGACGGTTGATTGTGATAATTCCTACGTATCCATCCTGTTCGTATGTTACAAACTCCATGATGTATCTCCTTTTTATACTGATTTACAGAAGCTGGCTGCATGGAATGTAGTCAGCTCCGTTTTGAATTATATATATCGCTTTGAATTAGTCCTCGATCTTAACGACTGTTGAGCAACCCATTCCACCACCGATACAGAGAGTAGCAAGACCTGTCTTAGCACCCTTTGCCTGCATCTCATGAAGAAGTGTAACAAGGATACGACATCCTGAAGCTCCAACTGGATGTCCAAGAGCGATAGCACCACCGTTAGGGTTAACCTGCTTGTCAACATCAAATCCAAGCTCCTTAGCAACTGCTACTGACTGTGCAGCAAATGCTTCGTTTGCCTCGATAACATCGAAGTCCTCAATCTTGAGACCAGTCTTAGCCATAACCTTCTTGGTTGAAGCTACAGGTCCAATACCCATGATTGAAGGATCAACTCCGCCAAGTGCTCCAGCTACCCATGTAGCCATAGGCTTAACGCCAAGCTCCTTAGCCTTCTCCTCACTCATAACAACGATAGCTGCTGCACCATCATTGATACCTGAAGCGTTACCAGCTGTAACAAATCCGTTAGGATTGATTGTTCTGAGTCTTGAAAGTGTCTCAACTGTAGTACCAGGTCTTGGTCCCTCATCCTTCTTGAACTCAACCATCTCTTTCTTCTTCTTTACCATAACTGGAACGATCTCAGCATCAAATGCACCTGACTCCTGAGCTGCAACAGCCTTCTGCTGGCTCTTTGCTGCAAACTCATCAATCTCCTCACGTGTAAGACCCCACTGCTCACAGATATTGTCAGCTGTCTTGATCATGTGATAGTCATTGAACGCATCCCAGAGAGCATCATTTACCATTGTATCCACAAGTACACCATTGTTCATTCTGTAACCGAAACGGCCCTTCATCATAGCATAAGGAGCCATAGACATATTCTCCATACCACCTGCTACAACGATATCAGCATCTCCTGCCTCGATCATCTGTGCAGCCATGTTGACACAGTTAAGACCTGAACCACAGACAACGTTAACTGTAACAGCAGTTGTCTCGATTGGAAGTCCAGCCTTTATTGAAGCCTGACGTGCTACATTCTGTCCCTGACCAGCCTGGATAACACATCCCATGTATACGTGGTCTACCTGATCTGCAGGAACACCTGCTCTGTTGATAGCCTCCTTGATAACGATTGAACCTAACTCTGCAGCTGGTGTTGTGCTGAGTGATCCACCCATTGTTCCGATAGCTGTACGACATGCGCCTGCTAAAACAATCTTCTTTGCCATTTTCAAATCCTCCATTTTAAAAAATATTGTTTAAAAATTTTAGTGTGACATAAGACTACATATATAATAAATCTTTTTGATCGTCATATATTGTATATTCACGTTGTTCACCCAAAACAGTACACGACAATCTAAAGGTTCACACAATCTGCCATAATTCTAGCACAAAAGCATGTACCACGCAACCAAAAATGAATATCACCATTTACTGCTTATTTTCTTTTATGCCTTTTGTTTTCACCCACAGATCTGACATTATCTTTAATTTTTTTGTTTTTTTGAGGTGCCTCTTTATAATTTTTGTTGTTTGTATTATTTTTCCTTGTATTATTCGAACATACGCAATTTCTACTCTGATTTCTACCCTTGGAAGGTCTATGTTCATGTCCTGAACTGTTTTCCATTTTTCTAGGCCTTATCAGACATTTTTTATCAAAGCCTATAAGATCCTGTCTTCCAGCTTTTATGAGTGCCTCTTTTACAAGGTCATAATTCTCAGGCTTTCTATACATCATGAGTGCTTTCTGCATTGCTTTCTCATGCGGATTATGCGGCACGTATACCGGCTGCATCGTACGCGGATCGACTCCAGTATAATACATACATGTAGAAATGGTCGATGGTGTTGGATAAAAGTCCTGTACCTGTTCCGGCATATACCCTATATCCCGCACATACTCCGCAAGCTCCACTGCTTCTTTAAGCGTAGAGCCAGGATGCGACGACATCAGATAAGGCACGACAAACTGTTTTTTGCCTGTACGCGCATTCACCTTCTGGTATCTGGCTATGAAACTCTCATATACACTATTCTTCGGTTTTCCCATCATCTTCAGAACATTGTCTGACACATGCTCTGGGGCAACCCTGAGTTGTCCACTTATATGCTTCTCACAGAGTTCTTTCAAAAACTCATCACTGCTATCTGCCATTACATAGTCAAATCGGATTCCCGATCTTATAAACACCTTTTTCACGCCAGGAATAGCCTCAAGTTTTCTAAGAAGTTCAATGTAATCTTTGTGATCAACCTTCAGATTCCTACACGGTTCTGGGAAAAGGCATTGTTTATTTGTACACACGCCATATCTATCCTGTTTTGCACATGACTTATGTCTGAAATTCGCCGTTGGACCTCCTACATCATGTATATACCCTTTGAAATCTGGATCGTGCGTCATCTGCTCAGCCTCCCTTATCAAGGATTCATGACTTCTAGTCTGGATGATTCTTCCCTGATGAAATGTAAGTGCGCAGAAACTACAGCCTCCAAAACAGCCTCTATTGCTCGTCAGACTGAATTTGATCTCCGAGATTGCAGGAATCCCACCTTTTGACTCGTATATTGGATGATAGTTATTCATGTAAGGAAGATCGTACACATCATCCATCTCCATCTGTGTAAGTGGGTAAGCAGGTGGATTCTGCACCACATATCCTCTGTTACCATACCCTTCAACTAGTGTCTTTGCAGAGTATGGATCCGTATTTATATACTGTGTATAAAAGCTTCTGGCGTACTCCAGTCTGTCCCGTGTAAGGCTGTCATAATCCGGAAGCAATATAGCATCCTCCGAAACACCTGATATATCCTTGGTCCTATAGCAGGTTCCCCTCACATATGTGATATCACTGACATTGATGCCACTGTCAAGAGCCTCAGCTATCTCTATCATACTGTGTTCGCCCATTCCATATGACAGAATATCAGCAGAGGAATCCACAAGTATGGAATGTTTAAGTTTGTCAGACCAATAATCATAGTGAGCCATTCTTCTGAGGCTGGCCTCGATACCACCTATTATGATCGGTACATCCTTGTATGTTCTTCTGATAAGATTACAATACACGGTTGTTGCATAATCAGGTCTGAGTCCCATTTCTCCGCCTGGTGAATATGCATCTTTCTGTCTTCTCTTTTTTGATACGGAGTAGTGGTTGACCATAGAATCCATGTTTCCTCCGCACACCAAAAAACCCAGTCTTGGCTTTCCAAAAACATCAATGCTTTTGTCGTTTTTCCAATCAGGCTGGGCTATTATACACACTTTATATCCATATCTTTCCAGTAATCTGCTTATGATAGCCGGACCAAATGATGGATGGTCAACATAGGCATCACCTATGACAAATACAAAGTCTGCCTCTGACCATCCTCTTTTCTCCATATCATCCCTACAGATCGGCAAAAAATCTTTTTCCATAAGTTTATTCGTCTTTCTTTTCGTTTATGACCACCGACATTCCAGCACCGAGCGCAACAGCCTCAAGTGCCTTCTCAGAAACGTATGCTTCTATGCCGGTTCTCTCCTTTATGAGAGTGTCCATGCCGTATATCAGACTCCCGCCTCCGGTGAGAACTATACCCGACACAGCAATATCAGCCACCAGCTCAGGCGGTGCAGTCTCAAGAACATTGTGGATTGCTCCAAGGATATGATTTGTTGTCTCCTCAAAGGCTGCCACCGTTTCGTTTGCCGTTATGGTTACCGCCTTAGGAAGTCCCTTTATCAAGTCACGTCCCTTTATCACATATTCTATATCATCCTCACGTTCTATAACAGAACCTATAGCTATCTTTGCTTTCTCGGCAGACTGATCGCCAATAAGCAGATTATACTTTCTTCTGACATACCTGACCAAAGCGTTGTCAAAATCATCACCGGCGTACTTGATGGAACTGCTCTCCACCGCGCCTCCAAGTGATATAACTGCTATATCAGTGGTTCCTCCACCTATATCTACAACCATGCTGCCCTTAGCTTCATGAATATCAACATTTGCTCCGACAGCCGCAGCAAGAGGTTCTTCCATAACGTAGACCGTCTTTGCTCCTGTCTTATATACAGCCTCTTCAACCGCCCTTCTCTGCACCTCGGTTACACCGCTTGGAACGCAAACACATATACGAGGTCTCCCCACACCTGATCTCTTCTCCATGGCACTTCTAATAAATGCCTTGAGCATAATCTCCGCAATCGTATAATCGGATATGACTCCCTTGTTGAGCGGTCTAACAACATCTATATTCTCCGGCGTCTTACCTATCATCTTCTTGGCTTTTATCCCTATCGCTATTACCTTTTTCGTGGAAACTTCATATGCGACAACGGATGGCTGATTAACAACAACCCCCTTGCCTCTGACGCTTATCAATACATTTGATGTTCCTAAATCTACTCCTATATCAGTCGAAAGCATACAAAATCTCCTTTACACAATTAATGCCAGTACTTATAACACTGATATTATAAGCACTGGCATATTATTTTTCAACAAATTTCTGTCTTTAGCGACAGCATACCTGTCTGTATTACTATTGTACTATTTCTTTTTTCAAAACCTTTTTATCAATTGGATCCCTATTCTCAGCCTTCTTCATAGCATCTTCCATAGCACCAAGAAGTCTGTCTATATTACCGGACTCCATTCCCATCAAAAGGTTCTTTATGGCTGAATCTGCTCCACTCTCAAGCTTGAATCCTTTCTCTTCAATATAGCACTCTGCAACATTGACCATACCATTTTCGTTAATCTGATCGAAATAAATACGGTTGTTGAAAGCTCGTGCCTGAGTCATATTAGATGCAAGCATATTGCTGAGTGCGGTCTTTTCACCAGTCAGGATAATCTTGATATCATTCTTCTCCGGAGAACACATGTCAACCATTTCTTTAAATCTATCTGGAGTTATAAGACCTGCGCTCTCGATTATAAGACATCCACCCTTGAGTTTTGCCACGGCTCCACCAAGTTTACCGCTGTTTATGACCTTTGCCTTAACTTTAGCCTTAGCATCTGACTTACATATTCCCATATCATAATAGAACTTGGCAAAATCCTCACCTATGGTTGTAAGTCCGAATCCGTGCTGTCCAAGTATGACAATATTTTTAGATCTCTTAGGGTCTACCTTAAGTGTCTGAAGCACATTGACGATCTGAGCCCCTGCAGGTTCAACACCAAGATACTTATAAAGATACTTTGCCTCTGCCGGAAGTGATTTGCGTCTTGCGGCAACTACTTCACTTATGGATGCTGCCATCGTCGCCTCTTCATCCTGAGTGATAACATTCGCAGCTTCCTCGATCTTACCCTCTTTAAGAAGTTCCTCCTGCTTTCTGTATTCTTCTTCTCTCTTTATTGCCTTTTCAAGAACCTTTGCAGCTGCACTTGCCTTACTCTTTATGTCATCGAGCTGTTTCTTTACATCCGCCTCAGCCTTATCTATTGCAGACAAATCTTTCTTCTTCTTCTCCTCGGCTTCAGCCTTTGCCTGCTTTGCAGCCTCTTTTCTTGCAACTACTCTTTCTGCCTGCTCTGTCTTAAGCTCTGAAATTTTATTCTTTATATCAGACTCTTTTTTCTTGGCATCATCAAGAAGTTTCTTTGCATCCGCTTCAGCCTTGTTCTTCATATCTGCAGCATCTTTATCAGCTTTCATAGCTGCAGTCTGAACCTTCTCAAGTTCCCCAGCCTCAGCATTGGCGTACTTTTCATCCTCTGACGCAACATATGCCTCATGCTTAGCTTCACGGAGCTTGGCATCCGCACTAATCTTATCCGACTTCTGCTTAGCCTGACTCTCAGCATTCTGGATTTCAACTTCCTCTGATATCTTCGCCTCTTCAACAATCTGTTCAGCTTCTTCTGCTGACGCTTCTGCCTTTGCGAGCAGATCTTCGGCCTCTACAAGAGACTTTTTGGCCTGATTAAGTGCATCCTGAGCTTCCGTTTTTGCGGTCTTAAATGATTCATTCTCTTTCTTCGCAGCAACGACATCCGCAGATATCTTCTTACAATCTTCTTCAGCAGACTTGATAGACTCAGCTGTTTTCTTTATAAACTCCTCGCTATCAGCAATCTTCTTCTGAACATCCGCCTTTATCTTCTTAGCCTTCTCAAGAGCCTTTACAGCTTCCTCTTCAGCTTTCTCCGCTTTCTTTAACTCTTCTTTCTGAATTGCAAGTTTGGTATTAGCATCGTTCTTGCTGTTTTTAGCATTCTTGATAGACTTTTCAGAATCTGCAAGTTTCTTATTCAGATCATCAAGAGTCTTCTGCGACTTTTCTTCCATCTCAGTTGTGTTCTTGAGATTTGCGTCAGCCTCTTCCTCAGCTTTCTTTGACTCACTAAATATAGTACCTGCCTTGGTCTTATCTTCTTCCGCAGCTTTAATTATCTTAGCAGCTCTGGCTTCTTCATCTGCACGTTTCTTCTTTGCAGCATCAAGAGCCTTCTTCTTTTCTATCTCAATATCTGCAAGTTTCTTTTTATCCTCATCCACTGCTTTCTTGAATTCGGCAGCACTCTTGTCAATATTGTTCTTCTTTGTCTCAGCAAGAACCTTTATAGCTTTATCTGCAACCGCCTGAGCCTCCGTGATAATGCTATTCTTATATGTATCAGGATCGCTCTCACTGAGTATCTTATCAGATTCCTTCTTTGCCTTCTCGTTGCTATCTACAATCTCTTTCTCAAGCTTTTCTACAGTCTCTTTGAGCTCTTTTTCTTCACGCTCAAGAAGCTCAGCATCATTCTTCTTTTTGGCATCAGCTTCCTGTGCCATTTTGGCATCATAACTGTCCTTCTTGATCTTGAACTCTTCAAGCTGCTTCTCAAGATCCTTCTGAGACTTTTCACACTCTTCTATAGTCTTTCTGGAGGTTTCAGCGTGTTTCTTTGCTTCTTCGGCATTCTTTCTGGCATCATCTATAGCCTGCTGTTTCTTTGCTTCAGCCTCTGCCTTTGCCTTTTCAGCCGCTGCTTTCTTTCTCGCATTCTCGGCTTCTTTGCGTTTCTTCTCCTCCTCGGCTTTCCTCTTAGCTTCTTCCTCTGCCTTCTTCTTGGCTTCTTCTTCTGCCTTCTTCTTAGCTTCCTCTTCCGCCTTCTTCTTAGCTTCCTCAGCTTCTTTCCTCTTTGCTACCTCTTCAGGACTCTCCTCATCAATATTTGAGAGATTCTTTATTCCAGCTCCAAGGAAATCGTCGTCATCATCATCGTCATCATCGAAATCGTATAATGACTTAGCATCTGAATTCTGCTTATTTCTATCTGGAAGAATGCTGAACAGATCACCATTGGCATCACTACCAGCTTTCGGTGATTTAACCTTATTGACCTTGGCGTTCTTATTCTCTACCCATTCGAGAGTCTCTTCCTCTGTATTTTCAGACTCCTCATCATCAAGAATTATATTCTCTCCGCCTTTCGACTTGACTGTTCCACGATTTGGATCCTCAAGGTTGAGACCACCACCAAGTCCACCTTCTGGCTTGCTTCCAAGGCCACCACCAAGGCCACCACCAAGTCCACCGCCAAGACCGCCCTCAGGCTTACTTCCAAGGCCGCCAAGACCGCCACCGAGTCCGCCTAAACCGCCATCTGGTTTACTTCCAAGGCCGCTACCAAGGCCGCCTTCCGTTTTACTTCCAAGACCACCGCCGATGCCACCTAAACCGTCCTGCATATCATCGGCAATTCCACCAAGATTAAGACTAAGTTTTGGCGCTGGTCCATTTTCTTTCTTTTTCTCTTTATCATCAGGCTTCAGCCCTTCACCCTCATTCTGGACCTCTTCCTTCTTCTCGTCCTCTTCAGATGTCTCTGGCTCATCTTCCCTCACGATGCCGAGAGCTTCCTCTCTCTTGCGACGTCGTTTCGCTTCAATTCGCTCTAACTCCTCTTTGGACAAAGTTTTGTGTTGGCTTTTTGTAGTCTCTGCCTCTTTCTTCTTGCCGCCATTTTTGAGAAACTCTTCTTCCTCTTCTCTTTTCTTCTTTGCGGCCTCGGCAGCACGCTCTTTCTCAAGCTGCGCTTTTATCGCAGCAATCATAGCTTCTGTCTGATCTACAGCCACTTCCCTCGCCTCCTTCCGCGTGTTCAAATAAAAAGCAATATGGATATATATTTATGCTACTTTATTTCATATTTAACCTTTCAACTTAAAATATTTCTTTTCCTTTTTACTATCCTTATCTATCTTCTCATTGAATGGTTTTTCTATGTTATCGACTTCGGATTTTTCATCAGAATCTTCTGAATCTCTGGCATCTCTAGTGCCGCCAGCATTCGGACCATTCTCTCCATCTGTTTCACCAGTGTCCTCATCACCTTCCGCACCGAAGTCAAGAATAGACTTAAATTCTGTTTGAAATCTGATCCCAAGTCTTGCCAGCAACCTATCGGTTTCACCTATGAGATCCTCTTCTTTTTGAAGGTTCTCCGTTATCTTGGCTTCCTCAGTTTCTATCTGCTCACCCATCTTTAGATTTTTGCCATTTCCCACCTCATACAGTTTTGCTCCATCCGTATTGTAATCTGGAAACAAACTACTCTTAAAAACAGGGAACTCGGCATATCTTGTCTTCTCTGATTGATATCTTCTGAACGAACGCTCTTCCCGAACTGGTTCTTCTAAATCTCCCTGATGTTCTTCGGATGGTTCATGGATATTCTCTGATGGAATCTCATAATCTTCATTTTCTGAGACAGGCTCAGTTTCTTCCACTGATATCTCATTTTCGATATCTGCGTCAACATCAACTTCATATTCAAATTCGGATTCTGCCATCTCATCTGCGAATTCGGCTTCAGGATTCTCCTCAAAGCTTTCTTCCCCCTGCTCTATCTCCCAAACTTCAGGCTCATCTTTCACCATTTCCTGTTCAGCATCTATCCCATATTCCATCATGGAGCTAGTTTCAGATTCAGAATCATTGTCATCGTCATCTATATTGTCAAGTTTCTGATCAATCTCAAAATCTTCATTGACATCAACCTCAAACTTTTCAAGAGTCTCAAGTGCTTTATCAAAATCAAAAGACTCCGTCTCTTCTATATCTGATACTTCTGACACTTCTGGCTCTTCAGGTTCTTTTATATCTGTATCCGATTTTTCAGGTTCAAAATTTTCATTTTCAACAATACCCGTTATTTCTTCATCTGACGTATCGGATCCTGGCTCATCAGAATCTAAATCATCAAATTCCGGCATATCAGATTCCAAAATATCTGTCTCTGACGTATTCTCCGTCTGTAGCTCCTCTGAAACGCTAATATCGTTTTCCGCTACAAAGAACAAATCATCGTCTTCATCGGAAAATTCCGGATCAAACGCTTCCTCAGATATACTGTCCGTTTTATCATTTTCTTCTGGCTCCGGCTCATCGCTTTCTTCTGTCATAAGATCTGCATCTACCATCACAACTTCTTCCGGCTCCTCCTCTATAACAAAGAGGTCCTCCTGTTCATCCGGTTCGCCATTCAAAGCTCTTTCGCCTTCTTCATCTTCTGCATTATACACAGCCGAGTCCTCGGCTGATATGTTATACGAAGACATCTCTGTCATATCTTGCGATGCGCCTGACTCATCATTTCCAGATTTCATTTCAGAGCTTTCCGTTTCTGAAACAGCAGATGTTTCAGAAACTGTTTTCTCATCAACATGTGCGGATTCCAACTCACCCGCCTTGCTAGTCACGACTTCACCAAGGAGTTTTTCTTTATCCATATTCTCAGACAAGATATCCTGCATCTCCTTGTCCACAAGTTCTTCTTCTTTTTTGGACATTATTCCCCACAATCCATGGGATCTTTTCTTATCCTTTTTATTTTCTTCCTCTGTCTCTTCCCTTCTCAGTTCCTTCTTATGTTCCTTTTTGTCCTTAGATCTTACCCACATCTGCTTAAACTTCATGGAACTAGTGACAGGAGCATCATCTTCCACCATGATCATGATTTTTGCATCCTTAGGATGTATCTTCAAATCATCCTCATCAAGGATCTTTTTCTCGAATTCTCTGATTTCTTCCTGCTCCGGATCGTCATCGTTCCTGTCTTCACAAGGGAAAATATACACCTTTGATTCCAGGGATTCTGTATTCTCAATAAGACTATCCAATGTAGAAAGTCTTGAAGAATTTCTATATTTTGCTTTAAACTCTATCGCCGCCGAATCAAATTTGTCTTTGTTGCGTATATAGGCATGAAGAAGCAGCATCTCATAATCCCACTCCTCCGATGTCTCCACGTCATTAGCTGACACCAGAATGCTGTAAAGTTCATTCACAGGCTTATGATATGCCTTCGCTATCATGTATTCTATTCTGTATGTACCAGCATCTTTACTCTCCTGATTGAATCTGTATATCTCAAAGTAATGCTCTGCCTGCTTTCTAAACCCCATAGAAAGATACAGCTTTATGATAGAATAAATGATCTTGTTGCCAGCCGGCGCCATTGAGTGAGCTCTTACCAAAGCTGCTCGCGCATCCGCATAGCGACCATTCTCATAATATACTTCACCACAAATCCTTATAAACTGAGGACTGAGAGATTTTGACAGATCCTGATGTTCAAGTATATCAAGAGCAAGACTGTAATCACCATTATCAGCAAGTTCTTTTATCTTATTAACACTTGACATACTAATTCCAGTACTCATACCCTGCCTCCCGCATTTTTGTCGTCGATATATTTTATCATAACCAGCTATTCTTTACAACCTTTTGATTGACCAGCAAAAGGACGATCCCAGCCAGTATTCCAGCCATAAATCCCGCTGCATGAGCAACATTATCAATGCCTTCCGACATCAGTCCGTCAACCAGCGTCAGAATAAATAATATAATCATATTCATAAGCGACAGATCCTTCACCCGCCCCTTATTGTAAAACGCTATGACAACAAGCACTCCCAGGAGACCGAATATTGCTCCGGACGCACCTGCCGAATAATCATATATATCATTACAAAAAAAGTTAATATATGATGCAAATGCAGCTGCAAGACCTGTGACAATATAGACTATGACATAATTAAGCCTGCCTATTATGTTCTCGATTCTCGCGCCGAGCGCGATCAAAATGACCATATTGCCCAATAGATGTGTTATTCCAAAATGTGTAAACATGGATGTCAAAAATCTGTAATATTGTCTTTTCTCTGATATCGCATACACGTTTACAGCCAACTCAGTGGGTTGATAAATATACACACATGCAAGATATACCAAAACATTCATCAACAGAAATATCGGTGTCACAACGCCAAACATTCTCATCAGATTATGCTGGGATCTACGGTTATCCACCACCGTTTTTTTATCGATCACATCATAGAGCGAATCAAAATCTGTCGGCTGGTTCTCAAACACATACAGTTTTCCATAATCTTCTGTAAATAACCATACATTTTCCACATTTTCGACTATCTTCTTTGTCATGTCATCAAACATACCATTTGGAGTGATGAGAATATTCAGAATATTCACTTTCTTATGTGAATTGATCGATAGTTCAATAATTATCTTATCATTGAACTTTTTTAATGAATCCGCATCAAGATTTCTATTGCTACCTATAACAACAACGTATACGACATCGCCATCAACTCTGCCGTATACGTTATTTGAATCAGGGTTCAGTTGTCTGTACCCTCTCTCCTGTAAGCTTTTTATGATCTGAATCATATATTGCTGCATATTCTATCCATCCATAACCTATTCGAAGCTTTATAAGCCAAGGAAAAGATTCTCCACCTTCTCAATAACTGAGTCCTTCATAGATCCCCTTGTCTTCTCATAATTTATTCCAGATTCCATAATCTCAAGGAGCTGCATTCTCAGGCTTGCATCAATATCCTTGATATATTTCATAAGAACATCCTTAATTTCAATTACATACTCTTTGGTCTTCATCTCCTCAACCATAGGTTCATAATTGAAAGTAATAGAATTCTTCATATCATCCTGTTTTCTTCCACAGATAGTACACTCCTCAGAACCGCCTTCATTTACATGTCCGCAATTACACGTCCATACAAGGCCATCTGACTTGTAGTTTGCTACCGCATCAATACCCTTCTTAACCTTGAGTGCCCTAAACTTGCTCTCTGACATCTCAATTCCGATAGAATCCGCATCGATCTCGTATACTCCACTGCTCTTAACATACTTCTTGATGTATACCTTAGCCGAAGATATAAGCTTGATATATCTATCCGGGAGCTTGCACTCTACAAAATCCGACTTGAGCAGATTGAGATTTGTCTTGTCAAATGTAAAATCCACATCCGGAAGTGTAATATTATCTCCGTATATGTTGGTAAACTGTAATTCAGCCTTGAGTGCAAGTATATCGTCATTGTTATAGTTGTTAAACCACACTGAAACCTTTGTTCCCTTACCCTCCGATACAAGCACTACCTTCGACGCTCTCGGCACAAGAAGATCGTAGTAGTTACGTACATAGAGTTCTTTCCTGATAAAATTACTCTTCTCGAACTCAGACTTATATACCGGTGTGATACTTACAAGTGTTCCACTGGCAACAACAGCCGTAACATTGTTTGTATAAACTTCAACCCCCGTTGTGAAACCAACGACCGCATTGTAGTTGCTCTCACCGACCATTTCTTTAAAATTCTTGATAGTCTCATTAAGGATCTCATCTATCTTCTCCTGATAAACGTCACGTCTATCAGTTGCTATATCGGCGATAGATGTTCCTAAATCCTTCAAAAAATTAGAGTTAATAATCGTCTGGGTGAACTTATATGTTCCGTAATCAACGATCTCGTAGCCCTCAAAGCTTGTTCCCGATGTAATTAAAACTTCCTTCATGTTGTACACCTCCCAAAATATATAAAAATTGTATCACAATAATCTACAATAAACAAATGTTTTTTGTGTATTTTTCATCAAAAATAAGAGGTTTTTTGTTGCTTTTATAAGAAAATTACTTTTTGTACAGAGACTCACTGTTCTTATATGTGACAAATGTGATATTCACATCGTTTGGCTCAGTGCCAGATCTCTCATTCTCCACATGCCAGTTATCCATCTCGTCAAGATTCTGAATAAATGCATCTGCTTCATAACTTTTGTCTATTTTGGTAACAATGCCCGTGTCACAGTATGGGATCAGAACATCATACACTGTTTGTCCGCCTATTATAAATATATCATCAGACTCATATTCTGACAATTTTTCAAACAATTCGTCAATGGAATGTACCACAACTGCATCCTGTACTGTATAATCTGGATTTGTGCTAAGTATAATATTGGTTCTTCCCTTTAGTGGTCTTCCTCCGGGAAATTCCTCAAGAGTCTTTCTTCCCAAAACCACTACATGTCCCATTGTCTCTTTTCTGAAATTCTTCTGATCCTCTGATATTCTGGCAAGAAGACTTCCTTTATTGCCAATCGCCCAGTTATTATCAACCGCTGCTATAAACTTCATATATTCTCCTTACAAAACTTTATGTTTTTATATTGCTACAGGAATGTTTTTGATCTGAGGTCCGGTAACATAATCCTCTATAGTGAAATCATCCACAGTAAAATCATAGAAATCCTTGACATCCGGATTGAGTATAACCTTCGGTGCCGGATATGTAGGTCTCTTTATCAATTCCTTTACAAGTGGTATATGTCTGTCATAAATATGCGCATCCGCTATGACATGAACAAGTTCCCCCGGTTTAAATCCTGTCACCTGCGCTATCATATAAACAAGAGCGGCATACTGTACCACATTCCAGTTATTTGCGGTGAGGACATCCTGTGAGCGCTGATTGAGTATCGCATTCAGTCTGTCACCTGTAACATTGAATGTCATACTGTACGCACATGGATATAGGTTCATCTCATGAAGATCCTGATGGACATATATATTGGTCATCATTCTTCTGCTGTATGGGTTATTCTTCAGATCGTACAGAAGCCTGTCCACCTGATCCATCATTCCTTCTTTATACTGATGTTTTACACCTAGCTGGTATCCATACGCTTTTCCTATCGATCCATTCTCATCTGCCCAACTGTCCCAGATGTGGCTCTTCAGATCATGGACATTGTTTGATTTCTTCTGCCATATCCATAACAATTCATCTATCGCAGACTTTATATATGTCTTTCTGAGTGTGATTGCCGGAAACTCCTTAGACAGATCATACCTATTAACAACGCCAAACTTCTTTATGGTGTAAGCGTAACTTCCATCCTCCCACTTCGGTCTTACCTTTTCCCCCTCTGTGCTATATCCATTTTCAATGATATCGCTACACATATTTATAAAAAGCTCATCTGCTAAACTCATGATAATTCTCCTCCTTAGCTGTATCTGCCATGACTGCACGACAATTGTCAACATTATAACACAACTTTAATATGTTTTGTGCCTTGTATATTACATAATTATGCCATTTTATTACAAATTCGGTTTTACAGCTTTAAGTTTGTGTAAAATGACACCATAAAATAACAACGGAGGTCAAATATGGAATACAACGCAACCAATCCTCTCCCATCACTTCTGAAACATTTTAGAAAGAAGGCAGGGCTTACTCAGACAGATGTAGCCACCGCACTATCCATGTCCAGATCAGGGTATGCAAACTACGAAGAAGGACGCAATATACCAAACATAGAACAGACACTACAGCTTTCTGAACTTCTGCATCACGATCTCTTATACGCATATACCTTGTCATCGAGATATATGCGGGCACGTTCCAACAGATCCAGACAAATGGTCATGGAGTCCGACACATACCTCGCCGCCATCAAGACAAACGAGAACATGGCAGCCCTCATGACAAATTATCAGATGCTGGGGACAAAGGATAAAATGCTGGTGGACAAATTTGTTGAAAGTCTCGCAGCCAAAACAAATAAACCGACTGACATCACATCAGACAACGAACAGACATAACTATCAAACGCCGCACAGGATGTCAGCATCTGAAAAGACTACATTATTAAAAAGGAGAATCAAAATGGAAAGCAAAAGAAAACGAGAATCATCAGGAATAGGAAAACCTGACAAAACAAACATTTCAGAAATATCAAAAATACTCAACAGTTCACTCAGTGACAACAATGACAAAAATACCTCTATCGCCAGCGCATTCAGATCAATGCGAACCGGCAGAGGTCTTACACAGGCTGAGATGGCTGCTTTTTTAGAGATATCCACCCCTGCCTACTCTCACTATGAGAGAGGAGACAGAATACCTGATATGGTAAATCTGATCAAGATTTCAAACCTGTTCTGTATAAATATCAGCTATCTGCTACTCTTGTCCTGCATAGATGCCGCAAGAAAAAACGGCTACAGCACAAGCGATGTATTCAGAGCATACGGTCATGGTCAGACACTGCCCGAAGAGGAGGCCGAGATCCTGTCGAGTTGCAGTAAGCTCTCGCCTGAAAACAGGGAAAATCTGCGTATTTTCCTCAAATCTGCCGTCAGTATATCATAAATCAGACACTATCCTGTTCAAACGGTTCAGGACCATCTTTTTATCAGCGCTCCACATCGGAGCCACAAGTATCTTTTTAGGTCCGTCGCCGGTAAATCTGTGAACAACCATGTCCGGCGGCAGTTCCATGAGGCAGTCACACAGTATATCTGCATACTCTTCAAAAGTCAGCACATCAAATTCACCATTTATGTACATCTTCTCAAGAACTGTATTCTTTAGTACATGCAGAAGCTGGAGCTTTATGCCGTCGGCTCCACTGTCCGCTATATAGCGGACGGTGGATATCATATCCTGTTTTGTCTCACCAGGAAGCCCTATTATCATATGAACTACAACATGGACATCCAGCCTCTTCAGATTATTCATGGTCTTATCATATTCATCTAGAGTATAACATCTGTTTATAAGCTTTGCAGTCCTATCGTTAGAAGTCTGTAAACCTAGTTCTATCCATACCGGCTTGATTGTCTTCACCTCATTTATTATCTCAAGTATCTCCGGTCCGAAACAATCAGGTCTTGACGCTATAGATACCGCTGCTATGTCGTCTCTTTTTGCCGCCGCAAGAAATTTCCTTCTAAGCGTTTCCGGATCACCATATGTATTCGTAAACGACTGAAAATATGCTATGAATCTCTTACATCTGCATTTGCCGGCAATACGCATCTTCGCACGTTCTATCTGACTATTTATGTCCAACTCGGCATTCTCGGAGAAATCTCCGGATCCGCTTGCACTACAGAATATACATCCACCTATCCCCACCGTTCCATCACGATTCGGGCATGTCGTTCCCGCATTCAATGATATCTTATATAATTTTTCACCAAATGTATCTCGTATATAGTCGTTTGCGGTATATAACTTCACGACATCACCCTATCTTTCATTATCTTTTATTATCTTTTATTGTAACCGTAGTTTATATCCGCTGTAGTTTTAATCTGCTGTATATAAATACATCAAATTATATCTGATGGGTAGCTTTAACCAGTGCCGGAACTATCTGTTTCTTCCTCGAAACCACCCCTGGAAGATATGCATATCCATCATCAAGCTGAACGCCAAATGCTTTTGTGCAGAGCTCATCAGCCCCGGCCCCAACACAGATTATACCAGATCCCTCCTGGAGGATATTTGTCATGGCAAACATTACTACGTCACATCCAGATTCCATATAACCGCTTAGATAGTCACCCATATCTTTTTTTATTCTTTCTATCTCTTTCTCATTTACAGAATTGATCTGTCCAACAGCAACGACCATATCTCCTATATCAAACTTCTTGAAATCCTGATGGAGTATCTCTTCCATAGTCTTATCCTTGAGGTTGCTTCCAGCATCGAACATCTCCATAGCAAACTCGTATATATCTATCTCTGCAAGCCTCGCCAGTTCTTTCGCTGCAGCCTCATCGATAAATGTACATGTCGGTGATTTGAACGCAAGGGTATCAGACAGAATCGCTGAACAGAGTAATCCCGCTATCTTCTTGTCTATTTTGACATTTTGCTCCCTGTACATCTGATAGATTATCGTGGCAGTACATCCAAGTGGCTGATTTCTGAAATAAACAGGATTCATAGTCTCTATATTTGCGATTCTGTGGTGATCAATAATCTCGAGTATCTCTGCATTCTCCACACCGTCAACGGACTGCGTCCTCTCATTGTGATCCACAAGGATGAGCTGCTTCTTTCTGGCATTGATGTAGTTACGCCTCGAGACAAGCCCCTTATAGTTGCCATAGCCGTCCGTTACAGGGAAATATCTTACCCTGGTCTTTGCCATGGTAGTCTTAAGGGTGTCTATATCATCATCCTCATAGAATGTCATGATGTGATCTCTTATCATAAAGAATCCTATAGGCATACTCTGTCCGATAAGTCTGGCAACTGCATAGGTATCCGTAGGCGTCACAACAACCGCACATCCCTTATTCTTTGCAAATTCAAGAACGACATCTGATATACTGTTCACAAGACAGACTATGAGCATGCTGGCACCACAGTTTATGGCCGCAAGCTGTGCCTCAACTCTGTCACTCACTATGACTATGTCATTTTCCTTGACATGCCGCTCAAGAATATCGACCTGGGCAGCCCCGACGATCACTCTTCCGTCCTTCACATATTCATCAGCATCACCGTACACAAGTTCACCGTTTATAGTATCTATTATATGGGAGAAACGTGTTTTTGCTATATACAGGGAATTATCGTCCTTCTCCAGCATATACGCTTCCGCTATATCCCCTACTGTTATAATTCCCTTGATCTTGTCTCCGCTCACAACAGGAAGGGTGGTGGCATCATTATCCTGCATTATCTCAAACGCTCTCTTCATAGTGATATTCCCTGAAACACCATCTACGATTCTGTAGGCAATATCCTTGACCTGAACATTTACATTACTGACAAGTTCAGGAGATTTCACGCCGAAATAATCAAGCACAAACTGTGTCTCTTTGTTTATATTTCCGGCTCTCTTTGGTATAAATTTGTTCTCATGCTGATTTTTCAGATGGGCATACGCTATAGCAGAACATATCGAATCCGTATCCGGGTTCTTATGACCTATAACAAACACTTCATCTGTAGGTACATTATGCATATTTCACCTCTGATTTCTATAATTATTATTTTCACTTGACCATAAGCATAAATTGAATAAGGCAAAATGACAACCACTTTTAACGTTGTATATCATTTTGCCCCATTTTTGTCTATTTAACTAGATTTTATATCTCGCTTATGTCCACAAGTGAAAGTTTTGTTGTATCGGCTGTCTCAAGACTTGTAAGCAGTGCATCTGCTGTATCAAGGCTTGTAAGACATGTAACGCCAGTCTCTACCGCATGGCGTCTTATGATAAATCCATCCTTGCTTCTCTCAACACCCTGTGATGGAGTGTCGATGATCAGGTCGATCTCATGGCTCAGTATCAGGTCAAGCAGGTTTGGTGATGGCTCCTCAACTTTGTTGATGAGCTTTGCAGGAACACCATTCTCATTGAGAACTCTGCATGTGCTTCTTGTTGAATATATCTCATATCCAAGAGCAGCAAATCTCTTACCGATATTTATAGCATCCATCTTATCTGAGTCCTTGACTGTGAGGATCATCTTCTTGGTCTTTGGAAGATTGATTCCGGCTCCAAGGAATGCCTTGTAGAGAGCCTCATTGTAGTTCTTGGATATACCAAGGCACTCTCCTGTTGACTTCATCTCAGGTCCAAGGCTTATCTCTGCGCCTCTGATCTTCTCAAATGAGAATACCGGTTTCTTGATCGCGAAATACTCTGACTCCGGCTGAAGTCCAGGTGTGTAACCCATATCCTTGATCTTCTCACCTGTGATAACACGTGTTGCAAGATCTACGATAGGTATTCCTGTTACCTTGCTTATATATGGAACTGTACGGCTTGAACGAGGATTTACCTCTATTACATATACCTCATCATTGTATGCAATAAACTGTATATTTATAAGTCCGATTACGTGCAGGCTGTTTGCAAGCTTCTTGGTGTAATCAGCGATGACTCTCTTTGTCTTTGGTGAGAGTGTCTGTGCAGGATATACCGAGATACTGTCTCCTGAATGTATTCCGGCTCTCTCAACATGCTCCATGATACCAGGGATAAGTATGTCATCTCCGTCACATACAGCATCGACCTCGACCTCTTTACCCATGATGTACTTATCTACAAGTATTGGGTGCTCCTGGGTATGTCTGTTGATGATATCCATGAACTCTATGATATCCTTATCAGAGATCGCGATCTGCATTCCCTGTCCACCGAGAACGTATGAAGGTCTTACAAGTACCGGATAACCCAGCTCATTTGCAGCCTCAAGCGCCTGCTCTCTTGTAAATACCGTCTTACCAGCAGGTCTTGGTATACAGCACTTCTCAAGGATCTCATCGAAGAGCTCTCTGTCCTCTGCTGCATCTACATTCTCTGCACTTGTTCCAAGGATTGGTACCCCCATCTCCATGAGTGCCTCTGTAAGCTTGATAGCGGTCTGTCCACCGAACTGTACAACAGCTCCATCCGGATGCTCCAGATTTACTATAGCCTCAACATCCTCCGCTGTAAGAGGCTCAAAGTAAAGCTTGTTTGCTATATCAAAGTCTGTACTAACTGTCTCAGGGTTGTTGTTGACGATGATTGTCTCGTAACCCTTTCTCTCAAATGCCCATGTGCTGTGAACTGAACAGTAATCGAACTCGATACCCTGTCCGATTCTGATCGGGCCTGAACCAAGTACCATTACTTTCTTCTTTGAATTGTCCTCAGCGACCTCGTTCTCCAGAGAATCAAAGCATGAATAGTAATATGGAGTCATGGCATCAAACTCTGCTGCACATGTATCAACCATCTTGAAGTGTGCTGTTACACCATAGTCGTAACGCATCTGTCTAATCTCTTTCTCTGTCTTGCCCGTGAGTCTCGCGATAACCTTGTCAGGGAACTCTACTCTCTTGATCTCCTTCATAAGATCCTTGGAGATATCGCCCTTTGACTCTATTATCTTTCTCTCGGCTTTTACAAGATTGTGAATCTTATCTATAAACCACCTGTCGATCTTGGTGATGTCATATATCTGATCATATGAGATTCCACGTCTGATAGCCTCAGCTATGACATAGATACGTCTGTCATCCACACGTCCGAGAAGCTTTATAACCTCCTCGTCTGTCATATCCTTGTATCTGCTTGACCAAAGGCTGTCTACATGCTGCTCCAATGAACGCAGAGCCTTCATAAGTGCCCCCTCAAAGTTTGTACAGATACTCATAACCTCGCCAGTTGCCTTCATCTGTGTTGTCAGATCATGGTCTGCGGCAATAAATTTATCAAATGGAAGTCTAGGTATCTTGACAACCACATAGTCAAGTGCCGGCTCAAAGCTGGCATATGTCTTCTTGGTAATGGCGTTCTTGATCTCATCCAGATTGTATCCAAGGGCAATCTTGGCTGAAACCTTTGCTATCGGATAACCAGTTGCCTTTGATGCCAGTGCCGATGATCTTGAAACTCTAGGGTTTACCTCGATAACACAGTACTCAAATGAATTAGGGTTCAGGGCAAACTGAACGTTACATCCACCCTTGATGTTGAGCTCTGAGATAATGTTCAGGGCTGAACTTCTGAGCATCTGGTATTCCTTGTCTCCAAGTGTCTGTGATGGAGCTACAACTATAGAATCTCCTGTGTGAACTCCAACAGGATCAAGGTTCTCCATGTTACATACGGTTATACATGTACCATTTGCATCACGCATAACCTCATACTCGATCTCCTTCCACCCTGCTATACATCTCTCAACAAGGACCTGTCCAACACGTGAAAGTCTGAGACCGTTCATGAGGATCTCCTTGAACTCTTCCTCGTTGTTGGCTATACCACCACCTGAACCTCCAAGTGTATAAGCCGGACGGAGAACTACAGGATATCCGATCTTCTTTACGAAGTTGAGACCTCCCTGGACAGTTGTAACGACCTCCGAAGGTGCTACAGGCTCATGGATCTTCTCCATGGTCTTCTTGAACTCAAGTCTGTCCTCGGCCTTCTTGATCGTCGTCGATGATGTTCCTATGAGAAGTACATCGTGCTCTCTTAAGAAACCTGACTCATCAAGCTCCATGGCGATGTTGAGTGCCGCCTGGCCGCCAAGTGTTGGCAGAAGACTGTCTGGCTTCTCCTTTTCAATGATAGCCTTTACAACATCAACTGTAAGAGGCTCAATGTATACCTTATCAGCTATATCCTTATCTGTCATGATCGTTGCAGGATTTGAGTTAATGAGGACAACGCACAGTCCCTCTTCCTTCAGGGAACGACATGCCTGTGTACCAGCGTAATCAAACTCAGCAGCCTGACCTATGACTATAGGACCCGATCCAATAACTACAACCTTTTTTATATTAGGATTCTTTGGCATTACTTTGACACCTCCATCATATTCATAAATGTATCAAACAGTGAATCTGTATCCAGCGGACCCGCACATGCCTCTGGATGGAACTGGACTGTCTGAGCATTCTTTCCGAGATAATGAACTCCCTCTACTGTTCCATCATTTACATTGACAAAGCTGACCTCTGCAATCTTTCTATCAAGGCTATCCTCCTTGACCATATATCCATGGTTCTGTGTTGAAATATATACCTTGCCTGTCTTCATATCTCTTACAGGATGATTTGCACCTCTGTGACCATACTTCATCTTCTCTGTATCTCCGCCGTTGGCAAGTGCCATAAGCTGATGTCCAAGACATATAGCAAAAATTGGAATATCTGTATCGAAAAGCTTCTTTACCTGAGCTATTGTGACTTTACACTCCTTTGGATCTCCAGGACCATTTGTAAGCATGATTCCGTCCGGAGCGTCTGCAATGATCTCCTCAGCAGGTGTCTCTGCAGGATATACTGTGACCTGGCAGCCTCTAGCAAGGAGCGACTTGACGATGTTCTTTTTAACACCGAGATCGATGACCGCAACCTTGAATCCGTCACCAGGATAGAACATTTTCTCCTTACATGTTACATCGAGAACAACATGTCCCATCTTCCATGCCTTAATACGCTTCATGCACTCATCAAGATCATAATTCTCATCAGTAGTGATCATACCTCTCATGGTACCATCTTTTCTGAGGATCTTGGTAAGTGTTCTGGTGTCTATTCCCTCTATACCAGTTATATTATTCTCAACAAGAAATTCGTTTATGGTCATCTCGCTTCTGAAATTGCTAGGTGTCTTGCAGAGCTCTCTAACAATGAATCCTGACTGCCATGGTCTGCCAGCCTCCATATCCTCTCTGCATACACCATAGTTGCCTATAAGCGGATATGTCATACATACTGACTGCCCTGCATATGATGGATCTGTAAGAATTTCCAGATAGCCGGTCATCGAAGTATTGAATACTATCTCACTGATTATCTCATCAGTAGAGCCAATACTTTTACCTTCAAACACGTGTCCGTCTTCAAGTATCAAAAAAGCTTTCATAATCGTATTCCTTTCGTTTTTTCTATTTTATTACAAAAAAAAAGAGTGAAAACGGGGATATACTTGAAATAGCCCACATTATTGGCCTCTTTTTTCTTAATTTAATAAATACTACCACATTTGACAAGGTGGTACAATATTTTTTCAAGATATTTTTTATTTTTGTGTTAGCGACAAAAAACTGTTTTTTTATGCATTATTTTTTATTCAATTTGCCCCCTGCTCTCAGCCGCTCTCCTGCTAAATTCGCACCCACAGAAGTTCTGCCTGTAAAGACCATATTCCTTAGAAAGCTGAATGGAATGCCTGTAGCCATCTTTCTTCTTGAAGTCGCTGAACAGATATTCTATATCATATTTTCTGCTCATCTCTTCGCCTATCTCGTTCAGCCAATTCGCATTTTTGTGCGGACTTATAGACAACGTGGTTGTAAATATGTCATATCCGTGGTCCTTTGCATATGATGCGCTCTTGTCAAGTCTGAGCTTATAGCAGTCATAACACCTTGCACCTCTCTCTGGCAGATTCTCCCTGCCCCTTGCCATTTCCAGAAACACCTCCGGTTCATGTTCGGCAAGTTCTACCTCCACTCCCCGAACATACACTTCATGAATAAATCTGTCGAGCTCTTCAAATCTCTTTATGTATTCATTGCAGTCAGTTATATTCGGATTATAGAAGTACGCCGTTATATCAAAATGCTCTGCAAGTACAGAAAGGCAGTGGCTTGAACATGGTGCACAGCAGCAATGCAGCAACATTCTTTTTTTGCCATGTTGTATATTTTCACTATCTATTCTTGCCAGTTGGGCTTCCATCCTTTGATAATAATTTGCATTTTGTATCATTATTTTCTCCTTTTTTTGTCTATTATACACACTGTTTTTCGCAATCTCCGACGATTTTATACACGTTTGTGCATTTTTGCTAGTTGACTTTGTTATTTCTTTACAATATACTGTAGATAGTTACTAAAGCACGTTATAATCAATTATTAATGGAGGTGTAGATTATGACAATTCAGCAGGCAATCAAAAAGTACAAACTAGAACCGCTAAGTGTCAGTGCTGCCAAGGTTAAAGCCAAAGAACTTAATGTTGACGAAGTTCTTTATATGAATGTCCAGAAGAACAAATATGCATACATAGTTCGTGATTCCCGCGGTGTTATGCTATATACAGATGAGCGTAATCTTTATACCAAACTGTATAAAGGTTTGAAAGTTACTTATCTTCAGGAATAACATTTTTCACACACACTACATTTTTTGTTACTGATATTGCAACAACTTACAACAACATAATATCACAATATACAAATATGGGAAATCGTCATTCTCTCCATCCCCATGAGATAATCGACGATTCCCCATATTTTTTTACCAAAACCTGTACACTGGTCTCTCCTCACCAAACAAATTACACCTTATGTTGTCATCTACATATATCATAGCCGGCGCAATCAGCATCCAAAGCAGCGAGTATGGAATGCATATCTGCCCCATCAAATTTAACGAAACATCTGAGTAATCCCATATTCCGCAGTTCAGTCCTATATTGAATATATATCCTGTTATAAATTCTAGTTCAGAAACTATAACTGCCGAGATCACCATCTGGAGCAGAACGCTCATTCTTTTGAATGTCTGGTTAAGTCCACCACACAGCAGTGTAGCCATACCCCCGCACAGGATCATGGAGTAATGCGAATAATGCCTGACTGCTATCTCCAAAAAATAATATATCAGACCACCTGTCATAAATATAGCGAACCATTTTACTAAAAGCCCCTTCACAGCAATACCTCCGATATCGGTAGTATCTGCCATGAAGGGGCATATTATTTATCAACTTTCAACTTCTTTTACTGTTTCTTTTATTATTTCTTTTATTGTTCTTTATACTTTCCCTTAAAGAAATTATTGACATGATCTATGGTCTTGTCTGAAAGTTCAAGCTTAACAAATTCAGTCTTGCCATTCTTGTTAAGTACAAACACATAAACACCATCAGCATATTTAGGATCCTTTGAGGTGTAATCCTTTGTTTTTATTGAGGAATCCTGCTGAAGCTCATTGTCGAGATATATTGAATCACTCTTCGCTATGAACTTCACATCATTGTTACTGAAGCTGCACATCTTCTTACGGCTCTTCTTTGCGATTATCCTGGCGATGTCAACATCCTCGTTGACCATAATATACTCGTATTCCGTTTCCTTTCTAGAAATGAACACTCCAAATAAAACGCCTCCGATTATCACAACCAACAGACCTATTGATGTAAGCATCGGTATAAAAAATGCTATGACACCTGCTACTATAAGTATTGCGCCCAATACCATTCCTGCCATAACTCCCGTCGGAGTCTTTCCTTTCACTATATGCTCTGCATATCCATCATTTAACATAAAACCTGTTCTCCTTAGTTCTTAATAATACATAACTATTGCTATTCTATCACATATATCCGCTTTTGTGGGTTATCCAGATAAATTTAATGAATTATTCACACTCCTATTGTCTGTCACCTGCAGGGCAGCCCTGACAGCCACCGCATCCACCAGATCTGCCAATATCCGCCACATCTGTTGTATAGTTGTATGCCGATTCAATCAGACATATAGCCTGTGAACTGATACCAAGACCTTCCCCTGTAAAGCCAAGCTTTTCCTCTGTAGTAGCTTTTATATTCACCATATCTTTTTCTATGCACAGACAGTTTGCTATATTCTCACGCATCTGTTCTATATACGGCGCAAGCTTCGGACGCTGTGCTATGACTGTTGCATCTATATTCTCTATCACATACAGCTTCTGCTCAAGCAGTCTCTTCACCTCCGACAGAAGTTTCATGCTGTCGGCATCTTTGAACCTCTCATCTGTATCCGGGAAATGCCTCCCGATATCCCCCAACGCAGCTGCACCTAACAGCGCATCCATTATCGCATGCAGCAAAACATCAGCATCACTGTGTCCAAGCAATCCCTTTTCATATGGTATATCTACTCCTCCAAGTATAAGCTTACGACCTTCCACGAGTCTGTGAACATCATATCCCATTCCTACTCTCATATATATCTTGTATGATAATTAGGAAGTTAATTATCACATGTTTCCTTTCTTTTAATATCATGGTTCAATACATTCAAATACTGTAGCCTTTTGATTTTGCCCTGTAGCTTTGACTACTCTAAGAAGTGTATTGCCGCTGCCTTTATCTGAATTGTTTATAGCTGGATGTTACCGGAGTAATCCGAGTACTTATTTCCATCAAGTCTACGATGATAATCGCTGGTGGATATCACGGTATCAGACTTTGGAAAGGGAGGTACAACCTCGTGATTTACGCAGGCATTGACATTGCCAAACTCAATCACTTTGCCTCAGCCATATCTTCTGATGGTGAAGAACTAATCAAGCCGTTCAAATTTACAAATGACAATGATGGCTTCCAACTGCTGATTTCCAAGCTAAATCCTCTAGACAAGGACAGCCTCATCATTGGTCTTGAATCGACGGCACACTACGGCGACAACCTTGTTCGATATCTTGTTGCTAAGAATTACAAAGTGTGTGTGTTGAACCCCATCAAGACTTCTACTATGCGTAAGAACAACATTCGCAAAACGAAGACTGACAAAATTGACACATTAATAGCTAAATATTTGTTGGGTGATTTTGTTCAAACACAAGTCCATAGTTTGAACATCTACCCTCTGTAAAGCTTTTATAAAATCCTCAAGCGGTGAGCTACAAGATATAAACCAGCTTTTAACCAAATTATCAAAACAGATTTTTGTCTCATAATTAGTTATACTGACATTATATTTGTCGCTATATTCAAAGTCTGACATATTGTACCGTAAAGAGAAGAAATGATCAAGCATACTCATGTTTAATGTTTTACCAAATCTTCTCGGTCTAGTTATAAGGGTCACTTCATCAGAAGCATGCCACCAATCACTAATTAAACCAGTCTTATCCACATAAAATAAATTATTTTCTCTAATATATCTAAAATCCTGATTACATATAGCAATACATCTTGCAGTCATACTAGCACCACCCATTACAACCTTACTCTAAACTCTATTAAAAAGCAAGGGTGGCTTTTGTACCACCCTCACCTAATTGACCGAGTAACCTCAACGATTACTTATTTCTTCTTTCTTCTAGTTACAAACAATGTAACCACTCCGAGTCCGAGCATACCAGCTAAAATAAATAAGAACATACTTACATCGAATGAACCATTATTTTATTGTTTTCAGCTCGACGTTGTGTTTGAAAAGACATTACTCTCAAACGCAAAATAGGAGCCTCAACTAGAGACTCCTATCTGTCTTGTTTTACGGGAATATATACCTCTATACTATGACCTAATACAAACTGCAGCAGGTTCATTTCTAAACATCCGTAAGCTGTTCAGTCTATCCATGGTAATGGTCTTACTGTCTATATTGTCTTTTTCTTTGCTAGTCTTGCTTAGTGCTGAGTCGGCTATACTAGCGATAATATCTTTTACTTCACTTTCTTTTATACCAAGCTTTTCACTGATTTCTTTCTCAGAAAGATGCATTTCGTTATAATACAGTTCCACTTTTCCTTTTACAATGCCTTTTTCAATACCTTTTTCAATGCCTCTTTCTTCTATTCCTTCGCTCAGATTGCACATAACGTTCATCTCCTCTCTGAATTCTTCAGAATAAGAATAGCTTGGGTTCTCACAAGAGTACTAAGAGCTTCTAAACGCGCCAGCTTAAATGAATAAGGTTCTGTCGTTTTAAACTCAAAATATTTTGCCACAGCTCTAACCTTTTCTATAAGGTCCGGTCGATTTTGTAATATAAAAGCACCTAATTCTATAAATGAATTTCCAAACTTTGACGAACAAGTTGCAGCATATGAATTCAGATTTCCGTCTAAAGAAGGCACCCAGTAAGGAGCTAATGCTAAATTACTGTCGAATATTGGCGCAAACTCTATGGTATTAAAATTATTATTATCAACCAAATACCCAAAATTTCCAGTGTGTCTATCTACATTTAAAGATAAACAATCAAATAATAGCATCACAGAAAGATCATTACAAAAATCAGCTTTTTGTAAAAGCTCCTGATATGAGCTTCCCTCAGAATAATAACGCATAGGAACATAACCAATCTGTTCATTTGTAAAGCTGTCACAAACTGAAGCAATCCGTATATTATCCTCTATAGTAGGAGAAACTATTTCTTTCATATACTTACTATTTAGAAACTTATAACCAAATTTGGTATAATCAATTTCACATAGTTCATAAGGCACATATTTTTTATAATCTAAAGCCTCTAAAAGCTGGCAACTAAGTACCTCACTAAAGGGCTCCAATCCTGCGTTATATGCGCCGCTGCCCCCACACTTAATAAGCTTGTCAACACCATCTTGCTTTACCCAGCATTTAGGAAAATTACCATCAGTAGAATATTCAGGTCTTCCCACATGCAAATTAGACTTATCCTTATCAGAACAAAACCAAGCTAAATCAAAAACACGTTCTTTGTTGTATGGATTTATTGTATCCCAGGTCATTTTATCGTCAGCACGTTTTATCCATAAGGTATCATTCATAGAAATACCATAATTAGCCAATGCTAAATCAAATCTTTCGCTCAACCCAATATTACTAAGAATTCTCTCTATGGAATCTCTATTAGCTATAATAGTCCTAGAACTGAGAAACGTGTTAATATCTCTGAAGTTTGGTGGGATCTTTTGAATTGATGCTTCATCAATATTAAATATATACCCACTACCTACACTTATTTTATAAAAAACAAGTAATAAATCATCCTTGTTCATTAAGAAATATGATTCTTTCTTATCCGAAAAAAGTGTTAATGGTTTCATAAAATTACCCTTTCTTACTATTCATCACTAAATCAAGATCCGTATAAATCATTTGTTATTTTCATCATATCAATTAAGCTCATATCTGCCTATAATTGTGATAAATTGTGTAACCATTTGTAGTATAGCATGCTGAGATTTTGGCAACAACTACACCTCTTGATTGTAACTTATCCAAATCTCCTATACTTCGCAGCTCATCCACGCCAAAAACATACACTTTATCCCCTATAGACTTTCTTATATCAATTAATGTATTATCTATGGCATGAAAACAAAAATCTGTAGTTCTCTTTGTACTAGACTATAAATAAAAATGTCTTTGCAGAAACCTAACTATATCATCGCTGTTATCATTATCATTTCACCAATTTTATACTCTATATAATTCACATAATCACCCTTATACAGAGTATAGTCTCCTTTCTCATATTATTCAACTAAAGATAATTTCCACAGATGCAAAAATAGGAGTCTCAATTAAGAGATTCGTACCTGTCTTGTTTTTATCTGATCTATAGCGGTTTCTGCTGATTTATCATATTTAAGTTTCACTATCATTGCAGGTTTTGAACTGTTTCCCGAAAGCGGAATAAATGCCAGATCCGCAAAGCCTTTTCCTGATAACAGTATCACAACTTTTATTCAAAATTATTATTATATGTCCATTACTAATTAAAACCATCTCATTACACAACCACACATAATCGTTAATCAAGTCAATAATAAGTTCGTAGCCGCTACTTAATTGTTTTCTATGTTCTTTACCAAGCTGAACTAGATGGTCAAAATCAGTGCCTAAAGTATCTGCAATAGCTCTAATTTTTGTAGGAGCAATGCACACATCCCCGTAACAAATTCGATCAATATCCCTTGCACTGTACTCACCAACTGACCTTGGTGTTCCCAAGTATTGTAATAATCCTAAACCAAAATCCGTTAACATTGCAACCTCCATTAAGTAAAAATGGGCAGTGGATTATCACTGCCCTGGCCTACATAGCCATAGTTGTTAAGGAGCTCGGCACTCCAAAAAGTAGCAGTACACAAATCAAGTATTAGGTGAGACAATAACCCACAAAACAAACCAATCAGAACAAGAAATAAGATATTTGTACTAATTTGATTTAGATTAAAAACAGATTTTCCCCAAATAGACATTATGCATAGCACCCCTACAATTACACAAGGAGCCACATGAGATTTTACACTCCTGTGTCCTGCTTGTATAATTCTAAAAAAATCCTGTATAACTGAAGTTAATTGGATTTGTCTCAACCCTGTTTTTATTATTCTGATCAAGATCTGGTAATGTGCTGGCCCAGGTTGCGTAAGGAAGTATAATACCTAACTGCAATGGCTCCCATACACTGTCAACCAATAACCCTGTCTTCTTCATTAGAATATAGCTACCTAATGCAAAAAACATTTCCTCCAACAACATGCGTTTTTCCTGTCATAACTCTCCTTTCACATAAAAAGAGAGTGCTTAAGCACTCTCTTTTAACTTTAACTATTCATCTGTGTTACCTGTAGTGTTACCTGATCTAAACTGAACTGCTGTTCTAGCTAAATAGTATTGACAATATTTGTCTCTCCTTTTCTCAAAAATATAATAAATAAGCCATCTTCAGCAAATTAAAAAGAGACAAAGGACTTAGCCTTTGCCTCACACTAGAGTAGCGAGAGGGGGATTCGAACCCTCGACACTGCGGGTATGAACCGCATGCTCTAGCCAACTGAGCTACGCCGCCATGTCGCCCTCGACAGGCACGAGTTACTATACCATATGGACCTGCCGTTTGTCAACAGCTTTTTTGCGAGTTCGGGAGAAAAAAGGGAAAAAGGGTGCGGCGGCTGTGCCGCCGCACCCTTCGGGAAAACATTTGCGGAGCTTACACGCCCGGTGCAGCCGCTTAATACATACCCATGCCGCCCATGTCGGGTGCGGGGGCTGCCGGTGCGGGGGGTTGGGGCTTGTCGGCCACCAGAGACTCGGTGGTCAGCACCATGCCGGACACGCTGGCGGCGTTCTCCAGTGCGCTGCGGGTCACCTTGGCGGGATCCACGATGCCGCTGGCGATCATGTCGCAGTACTCCTCCTTGTAGGCGTCGAAGCCGAAGCCGTTCTTCTCGGCGCTGCGGACCTTCTCCAGCACCACGCTGCCGTCGATACCGGCGTTGGCTGCGATCTGACGGATAGGAGCCTCCAGAGCCTTGGCAACCAGCTGTACGCCCACGCGCTCGTCACCCTCGGTGCTGTTCAGCAGCGCTGTGACGGCGGGGATGACGTTGACGTAGATGGTGCCGCCGCCGGCCACGATGCCCTCCTCAACGGCGGCCTTGGTGGCGTTCAGAGCATCCTCAATGCGGAGCTTCTTCTCCTTCATCTCGGTCTCGGTAGCGGCGCCCACCTTGATGACAGCCACACCGCCGGCCATCTTGGCCAGACGCTCCTGCAGCTTCTCCTTGTCGTACTCGCTGGTGGTCACGCCGATCTGGGCGCGGATCTGAGCCACACGGTCCTTGATAGCCTGGGGATCGCCCATGCCGTCCACGATGATGGTGTTCTCCTTGGTGACCTTGATCTGGCGGGCGCGGCCCAGCATATCAATGGTGGTGTCCTTCAGAGCAAGACCGAACTCCTCGCTGACGACCTGACCGCCGGTCAGCACGGCGATATCCTGCAGCATCTCCTTGCGGCGATCACCGAAGCCGGGGGCCTTGACGCACACCACGTTCAGAACGCCCTTCAGACGGTTGACCAGCAGGGTGCTGAGAGCCTCGCCCTCCACGTCCTCGGCGATGATGAACAGCTTCTTGCCGCTCTGGAGCATCTGCTCCAGCAGGGGCAGGATATCGCTGATGACGGAGATCTTCTTGTCGGTGATGAGGATGTAGGGATCGTCCACCACAGCCTCCATCTTCTCCATATCGGTGGCCATGTAGGGGGTGATGTAGCCGCGGTCGAACATCATGCCCTCCACCACCTCGGAATAGGTCTCGGCGGTCTTGGACTCCTCGATGGTGATAACACCGTCGGCGGAGACCTTCTCCATGGCCTCGGCGATGAGCTTGCCGATGGTCTCATCGCTGGAGGAGACAGTGCCGACGCGGGCGATATCGGCGGTGCCGTTGACCTTCTGGCTCTGCTCCTTGATGGCGCTGACAGCGGCCTCCACGGCCTTGGCCATGCCCTTCTTCATGACGATGGGGTTGGCGCCTGCGGCCAGATTCTTCAGACCCTCGTGGATCATGGCCTGTGCCAGCAGGGTGGCGGTGGTGGTGCCGTCACCGGCCACATCGTTGGTCTTGGTGGACACCTCGCGCACCAGCTGTGCGCCCATGTTCTCAAACGGATCGTCCAGCTCGATCTCCTTGGCGATGGACACGCCGTCGTTGGTGATCAGGGGCGTACCGAACTTCTTATCCAGCACCACGTTGCGGCCCTTGGGGCCCAGCGTGACCTTAACGGTATCCGCCAGCTGATTGACGCCGGCTTCCAGTGCCTTGCGGGCCTCATCGCCGCGCTTGATGATCTTAGACATATAACTTACCTCCTACTTTTACTCCACGATGGCCAGAATGTCGCTCTGCTTGACGATGATGTACTCCACATCCTCCAGCGTCACCTTGGTGCCGGCGTACTTGTCGGTGATGACCTTGTCGCCGGCCTTCACGGACATCACCACGGTCTTACCGTCCACGGTGCCGCCGGGGCCCACAGAGATCACCTCTGCCACGGAGGGCTTCTCCTTGGCGGAGCCGGTCAGGATGATGCCGCCCTTGGTAGTCTCCTCCGGCTCGGTCATCTTCAGCACCACGCGGTCAGCAAGCGGTGTCAGTTTCATAACTGTTTCCTCCTCATATACTAAATATTGAAAAAACTAAGTCAGCGTTAGCACTCAATATCTCTGAGTGCTAACGCTGCTTATCATACCACACTATTCATGATTTGCAAGGGGGAAACAGGGAAAATTTGAAAAATTCACAAAATGTTCAACTCAGACTCGGCTCCCGCGCGGTGCGGTTGCAGCTGCACCCGGCAGGGCCGAAGAAATTCAGCTTCTTGTCGGCCATTTTGATGGTCACGTCCTGATTGGTGACGCACTCGCCGTCCAGACAGGTGACGATATCCGGCTTGTCCGACTGGATCCGGATGACCTTGGGCGTGGAACAGTGCGCCGCATGGGGGAACTTGTGATAGTCGCCCTTGGAGTAGGGACCCACGAATTTCAGGAACGTCCGGCGGGTCACGGCCTTGACCACCAGCGTGTTCAGCACACCGTCGTCCATCCGCGCCTCCGCCACGGGCATAAAGCCGCCGCCGTAGTACCGGCCGTTGCACACGGCCACCAGCGACCAGTCGCCCTTGACCGCCACATCGTCCAGCGTTACCGTCCAGTGGGAGGCGATGCCCTTGAACAGGAAGTTCACCGCCAGCGAGTAGATGTAGCTGCTCTTGCCGTCCAGCAGGGGGCTTTCGCTGTACTTATGTACGTCCCGCGCCACCCGCGCGTCGATGCCGGAGCAGGCGATGGTCAGAGCGATGCGGCCGTTGACGTCGATGGCGTCTATGGGGAACTGGGGGCCGTCCCACAGGTTCTCTGCATCCCGGAACTTCTCCAGATCGTCGCCGAAGTTCTTGAGAAAGTCATTGCCGGTGCCGACGGGGATGACGGTCATGGCGGCATTGTCGTAGCCGATGATGCCGTTGGCCACCTCGTTGACGGTGCCGTCGCCGCCGCAGGCGTAGAACCGCAGCTCCTCGCCGCTGTCACACATCCGCCGGGCGATCTCCGTGGCGTGGCCCTGCTTCTTCGTCAGGATGCACTGGACGTCCAGATGGTGCTTTGTCCGCAGCGCATCCGCCATATCGTATATCTTTTGGCGGCTGTCCGCCTTGCCAGCAGTGGGATTGATGATGAAAACGTGCTTCATCTTAGGTTGCCTCCTCGAGCCAAGCAAAAGTTTAAGAATTCATTAGCATTGTACCATGACGGCAGAAAAGAAAGTGAACAAATTGAAAATTAACGGCCGTTTCGCCGGATATCGCCGCCGTTCACACGTTGCCGTACATGAAAACGTCGCATTTGATCATGCCGTTGTACAGCTTGCGCTTCTTGTCCGCCGGCCGGCCGAAGGCCCGCTCGAACTCCGTGTGGCTGCTGAGCACCAGCGTCCGCCAGCCCTCCGGCAGGGTCTTCCACACCTTGCCCAGCATCCGGTACAGCTCCTCGGCCTCCTGCCGCTCCAGCAGCCGCTCGCCGTAGGGGGGATTGGTCACCAACTGACCGTATTGGCTGTCCCGGCGGAATTTGGCGGCGTCCGCCACCTCAAAGCGGATGCAGTCGTCTACGCCGGCTTTCCGGGCGTTGTCCCGGGCAATGTCCACGGCGCGGGGGTCGATGTCGCCGCCCCAGATGTCGTACTGTCCGTGGAACTCCTTGTCCTGCGCCTCGTCCGCCGCGTCCATCCACACCTGACCGGGCAGGAACTCCCACCGCTGGGCGTCGAACCGACGGTCCAGACCCGGCGCGCGGTTCTTGGCGATGAGCGCCGCCTCGATGGGGATGGTGCCGCTGCCGCAGAAGGGGTCGCAGAACGGGTCACGCCCATTGTAGTGCGAGAGCTTCACCAACGCGGCGGCCAGCGTCTCCTTGAGCGGAGCCGCCACGCCGACGGCGCGGTAGCCGCGCTTGTAAAGCCCCTCACCGCTCGCGTCGAGGCAGAGCATCACCTCGTCCTTCAAGATGGAAAACCGCACCTGATACTTCACGCCCGTCTCCGGGAACTGCTCCAGCCCGTAGGCGGCTTTCAGCCGCTCCACTATGGCCTTTTTGATGATGCTCTGGCAGGCGGATACCGCGTGGAGCTGGGAGGAGATGGCATAGCCCTTTACCGGGAACGCCGCGTCCCGGGGGAGATAGTCCTCCCAGGGGATGGCGCGCACGCCCTGAAACAACTCCTCAAAGCTGAGGGCGGGGAACTGCCCCAGCACCAGCATCACCCGTGCGCCGCAGCGCAGGTTGATGTTCAGCCGCGCACAGTCCGCCATGGAGCCCCGGCACAGGATGCGCCCGTTCTCCGCGCGGACATCCTGTAAGCCAAGGCGCTTCACCTCGTCGGACACCAGCTTTTCCAGCCCCAGCAGGCAGGGGATCATATATGTTACCATAGTCGGTGTACCTCGCTCGTTCAAATTCGTACCCATCAGTATACCTGACTTTCCGTCGCTGTGCAACCCGCTTCTCCGGAAAAATCCTGTGGCATTTTCGGGGGGAATCCGTTATAATGAGGAATGTAAACCTCAGGTTGCGCGGGTTTCTTCAAAAAATTGACCGCCGCAACCTAAAGGTGATAGACAAATCCGGCGGAAGTGCTACACTGTCGGCAAGAGGAACGGAGGAACGAGACTATGTCATTTGGAGAACAGCTTGCATCGGTGCGCCGCGGCAGCGGCCTGACGCAGGAGCAGTTTGCCGAGCAGCTGCAGGTCTCCCGTCAGGCGGTGAGCAAGTGGGAGTCCGGCCGTGGATATCCGGAGATCGAGAAGATCCTTTATATCTGCAACCGCTATCAGGTGTCCATCGCCGATATGTTCGCCGAGGAGGCGCCGCCCCCCGCGCTATCCGCCGCACCGGACGCGCCGGCTGTGCCGGAGCAACCCCTGCCGCGGGAGAGCCTGCACACCGCCATCTCCGCATTTCTCACCAACCTGTCCCCCCAAAATAAGTGGCTGGCCGCAGGCGTGCTGGTGGGCGTGGGCGCCCTCAGCGGACTGATCGGCCTGTGTCTGAAAGGAGGAAATACGGATATGTCCACCATTGTCTGGATCGCCGCCATCGTCATTTTCGGCGTGATGGAGGCGGCTACGGCGGGCCTTACGTCCATCTGGTTCGTGCTGGGCAGCGTGGCGGCCCTCATCGTCGCCATCTGCAACGGCCCTATCTGGCTCCAGATATCCCTGTTCTTTGTGGTGTCCATCGTCACGCTGGCCGCCACCCGCCCGCTGGTGGCCAAGCTGATGAAAAAGGACATCAAGCCCACCAACGCCGACCGTGTGCTGGGCGGTCTGGCCCGGGTCACGGAGCGCATCGACAACGATGTGCCTACCGGCGCCGTCTACATAGACGGAAAGACGTGGTCTGCCCGCAGCAGCAGCGGGGAGAGCATCGAGCCTGACACCATAGTGCGTGTCGTTCGCATGGAGGGCGTCAAGCTGTATGTGGAAGCGGAAAAGGAGGCGTAAATGCCCTACTTTGTCAAGGGACTTCTGGTGGTCCTCGCCTTTGCCGTCACACGCATCATCCATCTGATCCGCAAGCACCAAAAAGGAAAGAAGCACAACAAGGAAAAAGAATAGTATAAGGAGGAAACTACTATGCCGTATTCCATTCCCGGCACCATCGCCATCGTCATTCTGGTCATTCTCGTTCTGGTGGTCATCGTCAGCTGCATCAATATCGTCCAGCAGTCCAAGGCCTATGTGGTGGAGCGTCTCGGCGCCTTCCACAGCGTATGGGGCGTGGGCCTGCACTTCAAGCTGCCGTTCATCGAGCGGGTGGTGAAGAAGGTCAGCCTCAAGGAGCAGGTGGCGGACTTCGACCCCCAGCCGGTCATCACCAAGGACAACGTCACCATGCAGATCGACACGGTCATCTACTTCCAGATCACCGATCCCAAGCTGTACACCTACGGCGTGGAGTATCCCATGAGCGCCATCGAGAATCTGACCGCTACCACCCTGCGTAACATCATCGGCGAGCTGGAGCTGCACCAGAGCCTCACCAGCCGCGACACCATCAACGCCAAGATGCGCTCCATTCTGGACGAGGCCACCGACCCGTGGGGCATCAAGGTCAACCGCGTGGAGCTGAAGAACATCCTGCCGCCCCGCGAGATCCAGAACGCCATGGAAAAGCAGATGAAGGCCGAGCGCGAGCGCCGCGAGTCCATCCTGCAGGCCGAGGGCGAGAAGGCCAGTAAGGTGCTGATCGCCGAGGGCGAGAAGCAGTCCACCCTGCTGCGGGCGGACGCCGCCAAGCAGGCCCGCATCATGGCCGCCGAGGCGGAGGCGCAGTCCATCCTGAAGGTGCAGCAGGCCATGGCAGACTCCATGCGCCTGCTGAACGAGAACGCGCCCAACGATCAGGTCATCAAGCTCAAGGCGCTGGAGGCGCTGCAGAAGGTGGCGGACGGCAAGGCCACGAAGCTCATCATTCCCAGCGAGATCCAGAGCCTGGCGGGTCTGGCGGCCAGCGCCAAGATGCTGGTGGAGAACGACGCACCTGCCGCGGAGTAAGCCTATGGCGAAGACGGAACGCTTTGAAAAGGTGTACGGACAGGGCGTTTTCACCGGAAATGAGATCTGGGTGGACACCGAGACCGGCGTGCAGTATCTCTATCACTCTGCGGGTTATTCCGGCGGGCTGACAGTGCTGGTGGACGCCGAGGGCAAGCCCCTGCTGTACCGCAAGACACCGAACGCACCGGAGTTCTGACGGAGAAAGGAGCGGGAAATGACCATTCTTGCGAAGGAGTGTCCCCTGTGCGGCGGGAAGATGATGCCGCCGCGCTGCGCCAGCTATCTGACCACGGTGGATGACCCCGGCCTGCCCATCATGGAGCGGCACATGAAGGTGCTGATCTACACCTGCGAGACGTGCCGGTATGTGGCCATGTTTGCGCCGCCGTCGCCGCTGGAGGAATTTGAAAAGCGGCAGGCGGAGGAGCAGGCCATCACCGATCCGGTGGAGAGGTTCATATATAACTTCCGGGAGTATTCCGACGAGAAGCTGCAGCAGGTCATCGACGGAAGGGGATACGTGCCGGAGGCGAAGAAGGCGGCCAAGCAGCTGCTGTACCGCCGACGGTATGGGGAATAGAACACAAAAAGTAACCGTCAAAGCTATCCGGAGGAGACGTATGCGCCGCAAAATCATCGCGCTGCTGCCCCACGGGACGCGAGGGCGCACTGCCCTGCTGTCCCGCAAGCCTGAACCTGAAAAGGAGCTGAGATATCCCATGTACTATCTCTTTGCCGGCGGCTTACAGCCCCAGTCCGTTCCACCGGCGGACGGACGGGGCGTGCTGGCCATCCTTACGCCGCAGGAGGCGCACAGTGCGGCGCTGCCCACCGGACTGTCCGTGCCGGCTGCGCCTGCCGACCCACATGAGTCTCAGTTTTGCTGGCTGCACATCGACCGCACCGGCGTTACTGGACACCTGCGCACGCCGCCGCGTCCCAATCAGCCCGCCCACCGTCTGGGCTTTGCATGGGCGGGCGGCGGTCTGCTGGTGGTGGATCACGACAAGGCGGCGGCGGACTGCGCCGCCCGCCTGACAGAGCAGGGCGCGCCGCTGCCGGACGGCCCGGACAGCTTTCTGGTGGCGCTGCTGCTGTACCTGATCCGGGACGATCTGCCCTACATCCAGCAGCTGGAGACGCGGCTGACCAATCTGGAGCAGGCGGTGCTGGACAACGATACGGGACGATTCCTCCACCGGATGAGCGTGATCCGCAAGGAGCTGAACCGCACCAACCGCTACTATGCGCAGCTGTGCGACTTCGCCTCCACCCTGCTGGAGGACGCGGAGGAGCAGCTCTCCGGCCACAGCAAGAAGCGGCTGAACCACTTTCTGCGGAAGGTGGAGAACCTGCGGGGCGAGACGCGGATGCTCCACGAATACGCCACCCAGATCAGCAGCGAGTATCAGGCGCAGGTGGACATCGACCAGAACCGGGTGATGAAGGTGCTGACCATCGTTACCGCCATCTTCCTGCCCCTGACCCTGATCGCCGGGTGGTACGGCATGAACTTCCCCAACATCCTCCTGCTGGGCTGGCGCTACGGCTATGCGGCCGTGGCCATCGCGTCGGCGCTGGTGGTGGTGCTGCTCATCTGGTACTTCAAACGGAAAAAGTGGTTCTGAGCGGCACAGGATACGCGAAAAATGAGAAAGGCCCCCGGCGCCGTGCGGCGCCGGGGGCTTCTGTATGCCTGTAAAGCCGTTGCGATGCAGGAAAAACGGCTGCTTTACAGCTTGGTGACCATGGGGATAATCATGGGGCTGCGCTTGGTGCGGCGGTAGATATAGCTGCTCAGGGCCTCGCGCACCCGGGTCTTGACGCTGTTCCAGTCGCGGACGTGCTCGTCCACGCAGCGGTCAAGAGCCGTCTCCACGATGCTCTGGGCGCCGTCCATCAGGCTCTCGTTCTCCCGCACATAGACGAAGCCGCGGCTCACGAGGTCGGGGCCGGCCAGAACTTTGCCGGTCTTGCTGTCCACGGTGGCCACGATGATGACGAGGCCGTCCTCAGAC